>Ga0222719_10000925_pt1 | contig 29124 bp, 22 predicted proteins | sample C33_34DmetaG_FD_165039 | JGI IMG/M metagenome (GOLD analysis project Ga0222719, IMG submission 165039) | Estuarine water microbial communities from San Francisco Bay, California, United States - C33_34D | ecosystem: Environmental > Aquatic > Marine > Unclassified | place: USA: California...
TCTGGAGTATCAGGAAATTCAGGTACTTCAGGCACAAACGGTACTTCAGGAAACAGCGGAAACTCAGGTACTTCTGGTACTTCAGGCACAAACGGTACTTCAGGAAATAGCGGAAACTCAGGTACTTCTGGTACAAATGGAACTGCAGGTACTTCAGGAACTACTGGTACAAGTGGTGTAGCAGGTCAAGCTGGCTTATCACGTACCTCAGGTACAACCGGTTCTTCAGGTACAAATGGAGCCAATGGAAATAGCGGTAACTCAGGAACTTCAGGTACAAACGGTACTTCTGGTTCTAATGGTACTTCAGGAAATAGTGGCAACTCAGGTACTTCTGGTACAAACGGTACAACAGGTAACTCAGGAGCATCTAGAACCTCAGGTACAAACGGTACTTCTGGTACAGCAGGTAATACTGGTAATTCCGGAAACTCAGGCACCTCAGGTACAAATGGTACTTCGGGAAGCTCAGGTACAACGGGTACTTCAGGTGTTTCAGGTCAATCTGGCTCTAGCAAAACATCAGGTACAAATGGTACTGGAGGTACATCAGGTGCCGCAGGTAATTCAGGTAACTCAGGAACTTCAGGTACAAACGGTACTAGTGGTGCTTCAAGAACTTCAGGTAACTCAGGAACTTCAGGTACAAATGGTACTAATGGTACTTCTGGAGCTATAGGTAACTCAGGAAATTCAGGTACTTCAGGAACAAACGGTACAAGTGGTACTTCAGGTAATTCTGGTACTAGTGGTACTTCAGGTACTGCAGGTACTTCAGGTACAACAGGTACAAGTGGTGTAAGTGGTCAATCCGGTTCTAGTAAAACTTCAGGTACAAATGGTACTAGCGGTACTTCAGGTAATTCTGGTACTAGTGGTGATTCAGGAAATTCAGGTACAAACGGTACTTCAGGAACAACAGGTGCATCAGGAGGAAATGGGGTATCCGGTAATTCAGGAACCTCAGGTACAAATGGTACTTCAGGTAATAGTGGTACTTCGGGCACTAATGGTACCTCAGGTAATTCTAGAACTTCAGGTACAAGTGGTGTTTCGGGTACTTCAGGTAATAGTGGTACATCTGGCACAAATGGTACTAATGGTACCTCAGGTAACATTGGTAATTCAGGTAACTCAGGAACTTCAGGTACAAATGGTACTAGTGGAGCTGCTAGAACTTCAGGTAATTCTGGCACTAGTGGTACTTCAGGTACTGCAGGTACTTCTGGTAGTACCGGTACATCAGGTGTAGGTTCAATGTCAGGTGGTTCATTTACTTCAGGTACTACTGGTACTGCCGGTACTTCGGGTGAATCTGCTACTGCAGGAGCTTCAATAAACGGTTCAAATGGTACTTCAGGTTCAGGTACTCCTGGTACAAGTGGTACTAGTGGACAAGGACATACTTTTTCTTCTGCTACTCCAATGTCTGGTCCTGGTGGTTTTAGTGATAATAACGTCCCAGATGATGTAGGCAAAACTGCAGCCGGATGGGTTGAAGTTGTTATTTCAGGAACCAGTTATTACCTTCCAGCTTGGGTTAGGGAATAATTTGGATATGTATTAATAGGTTATTATATTTAGTTACAATTACAAAACTAGTTTATGAAAAAATTACTTTATGTAGCTCCTCACTTATCTACAGGAGGATTACCTCAATATTTAGTTAAAAAAGTAGAATTACTTAAAGACGAATTTGAGATTTATGTTGTAGAATGGGTAAACCATACAGGAGGAGTTTTAGTAGTTCAAAGAGATAAAATTCTTAATTTAGTAGATCCCGATAAATTTTTTGAATTAGGAGAAGATAAAATGAAGCTTATTGATATTATCAATGAGGTTCAACCCGATATTGTCCATTTAGAAGAAATTCCTGAATTCTTTATGGATTTTGAAGTTGCTAAAAAAATCTATACTAAAGATAGAAATTACATTATTGTAGAGACATCTCATGATTCATCTTACGACACAACTCAAAAACGTTTCCTACCAGATAAGTTCATGTTTGTGTCAGATTGGCAAATAAAACAATACGAAAATATTGATATACCTAAGGTATTAGTCGAATATCCTATTGAGTATATTGATCGCCCTAATCGTGAAGAGGCATTGCGTAAATTGGGCTTAAACCCGCAGAAAAAGCATGTATTACACGTTGGGTTATTCACACCTCGTAAAAACCAAGCTGAATTTTTTGAATATGCTCGTTCACTACCTGAGGTAGAATTTCATTGTGTAGGTAACCAAGCTCAAAACTTTAAATTTTATTGGGAACCCTTAATGAAGGATAAACCTGATAATGTTACCTGGTGGAATGAAAGAACAGACGTAGATAATTTTTATCAATCTATGGATTTGTTCTTATTTACTTCTCGTGGGACCAATAATGATAAAGAAACAATGCCTTTAGTAATCCGTGAGGCATTATCATACCAAATCCCAGTATTAATCTATAACCTTCCAGTATACTTAAATTATTTTGATAAATTTGATGGTTTAAATTACTTAGAATTTGATAATTTTGATAAAAATTGTAATATAATCTTAGAAAATCTTGAATTACAACAACGTAGTATTAACCCTGAAGAGGAAGCTATCATTATCTCAACATATCCAGTTACAGACAGTGTAATTAGTACTACAAAAGAATGTATTCAAAAAGCTAAACAAACAGGGCGTAAAGTTATTTTAACTTCTCATGCTCCTATTCCTGAAGAATTACAAGAAGAAGCAGATTATTGTGTATATGATAAAAACAATATTTTAACTAAACATACTTTCTTTAGTAATTCTTGGTGGGATAGTCCTGAAATTAAAGTAGACATTAATTTAAGAGCTCATGGTAACGACGTATATCACGGTCCTGCAGTTTATACTAACTATTATAATGGTACTGTATTAGCTGATAAATTAGGGTTTAAAAAAGTATTCTTCTTAAATTTTGATTATTTAATTAAAAATGGGGAAATTTTAGATACTGCTTCTAGAGTATTAGAAACAAAAAATACTTACTTATATCACTTTAATGAAATTGAAGGACCTTGTGTAATTACATGGTTTATGGGTATCAGACCTAAATTCTTCTTAGATACAATCCCAGCTATCCATACTGCTAAAGATTACGATGATTTAGTAATTAAATTTAGCTCTGAAAGTAACACATTAGAAAATTTATGGTGTAATGCTTTCTTTAAAAAGGATAATATCTTTTATATTAAAGACGATACATTACAAAGGGATTTAGCTACTAAAGAACTTTTAGAAAAGTATATTGAATTTAGGGATTTCTCTAGAGTAGAATATTTTACAATTTTGCCTACTACTAAAGGGAATTTTGCTCCATATTTACAAATTACTAATAGTAAAGATAGTAGAAAAGTTATCATTCAAGTTAAAGAAAATGATGAAATTATTTTTGATACTAATTTTGAAGTAACTAATCGAATTACCTGGTTTGAAGATGTTTCTTACAATGTAAATAATCATTATACTGTTACTATGGAAAGTTACGATTTGGTAACCGGCAAACTAGTAGATAGTAATATATTAGAATTAGATAAAGAATATTTACTTAATGTTTTACCTAATAATGGCTTAATTAATTATAAAAACCATAAGAATATTAAACTAATGCACCTGGTTACAGAACCAGAAACAAACGAAAAAGAAATTCGTTCAATAGAAAATATTAAAGATTTTTGTAATAAAACAGGTATTACATACGAACAACGTATAAATAAAATTTGGACAGAAACTCCTCCAAAAGATACTTGTAATAGACCTAATGATGTTCAAGATGTTCCTGGATATTATAAACTAGCCCCAGGCCATTATGGATGTTATAAAGCACATACAGATGCAATCTTAGCTGAAGATAATTCTAATTATGATTATGTTTTAGTATTTGAAGGTGATGTAATTGTTGAATCTGATTATAATGAACTATTTGAATCCCTAAAACGTTTTAGTAGATTAGCGAATGAACAAGATCAAGATATTATTGGGTTTGGTAATCCGTGGAAAAATAGAAATTTAAATGGTCCCAAAATAGAAGACATTTATACAGATGTTACCCCATTTATCCCAGCTCAATCATATTTAATTAATAATAATAAGTTAGATAAAATTAAATTATTGATTACTACAACACCTTGGGATGCATTTGATATGTGGGTATGTAATGTAGCTCGTTTACGTGTAGGTACAGCAGAAAAAATTTATACTAAACACCTTCCAGGATTTAGTATTATTGAACAAGAATTTAAAGGAATGGACGAAAATAGTCCTGAAATATACGCAGCCGAATGAGAATCTGTCACGTAGACCCTGCTTGTGGTTTAAGTATCCCTCCTAAAAATTGGGGTGCAATTGAAAAAATTATTTGGGAATTTGAACAAAATCAAATTGCTTTAGGTCATGAATCTACTCATAGATTAGAGGGTCATATTTTACCTGGTGAATTTGATATTGTACATTGTCATGTAGCTAACCTAGCTAATTCTTTAGCATCAAGAGGTATTCCTTATATTTACCAATTACATGATCACCATGTAGTACATTGGGGTAAAGATTCTCATGTATATAAAGAAAACCTTAAAGCAATTGAAAACTCAGTTATCTCATTAGTACCAGCAAGATATTTAAAAGAATGGTTTGATAACCACCCTAAAATACAATATTTTGCTCATGGGGTTGATAGTAATGCTTTATATCCTAAAGAAAATTATAATACTCCTCCATTAGAACATAAATTACTTATGTTAGCTAATAATGGGTTAGGAGGTCATAACGGATATGATAGAAAAGGATTTACATTTGGGATTCAAACTGCAATGGCTCGTAATTTACCTATTACTATAGTAGGTCCTAAAAACAATGAAAATTACTTCAGAGAAAATCCTTGGACATTTGGCTATTCTAAATTAGATATTATTTGGGAACCCTCAAATGATGAGTTATTAGACATTTACCATGACCATACTATTTTCCTACACCCCTCAGAACTAGAAGCAGGGCATCCTAATTTAACATTATTAGAAGCTTCTGCTTGTGGTTTACCTATTTTAGGTTGGATTGAAATGGAAACTACATTTCATGGTTTATGGAGAGCCCCTCGTAATGTTCCTGCTTTAGTAGAAGGTTTAGATACTATAATTAAAGAGTACGAATGGTATTCTACTAATGCTCGTAAGACAGCAGAAGAGTTAAATTGGAGAAATCGTACTATTGAGTTAATGCAAATCTATGAATCAATTCTATGAGACGAGATACTAGATTAGTTAATATTAGGAATACTCCAATGATTATATTTGAAGGCCCAGAATGCATCTCTGATGATATTATAAAATACAGAGATTTTTGGGAATTTGAATTATTTACTAAATGGTGTGATTATTTCCCTGAAAATGGGTTTTATTTAGACATTGGGGCTAATATAGGTTCCCACTGCCTCCAGTTTAAAGAAAACTATCCTAACATACAAATTTGGGCATTTGAACCATTTACTGAAAATTTTAATTTATTAAAACAAAATACTAAAAGATATTTTGATGTACATTGTTTTAATGTAGGTGTTGGAGAAAAAAATATAATGGTTTATTTTAATGATGGACACGAATCAAATAGTGGTGTAGTTCAAGTAGTAGATTATAGTAAAAATAGTAATTTAGTAGTAGCATTAGATAATTTAGAATTCCCATCTAAAGTAGATTTTATTAAATTAGATGTAGAAGGGTATGAAGTAAATGCTATAAAAGGTATGATTAATTTACTTAAAAAAGATAAACCCATGCTATGGATAGAAGATAATACTCATACCGCAGTACCATTTTTAGAACAATTAGGATATAAAGTTATAGAAAAAGAAGAATTAACTAATGATTATTTATTAGCATGAAAGAAGTTTTAATCCACGAATACAACAATACAGAAGCCCTATATAAAGATTTTAGAGAACCTTCTAATAATTTTATAGTTAATTTTGTTAAAGGTGCTTGTTTAGAAGTCCAAGGTCCTCAAGAAAAAGAATACCATGTTAAGTTCTTTAACCATGATACTGGTGAATTAATTCATTCAACTGATATTAAAAATAATATGTGGACACGTACTAGTGTTACTTATTTTATTAATTGGAGGGTAGAAGTATTTGATAAAGAAGATAATACTCTAGCTTTTAGACATTTATACGATGCTAAAGATAGACGTGTTTACATTCATTTAGATTCAAGTGCTATTGGTGATACATTAGCTTGGTTCCCATATGTAGAAGAATTTAGAAAAAAACATCAATGTAAACTAATTGTATCTACATTCCATAACGATTGGTTCCAGAAAAAATACCCAAATTTAGAGTTTATAAAACCAGGAACTCAAGTATACGATTTATATGCTATGTACGGTATTGGTTGGTTCTACCAAGAAAATAGTCAAGATGTAGATCTTAATCAAACACCAATTGATTTTAAACAACATCCTTTACAAGCCACAGCATATCGTATATTAGATCTTGATCCTGTTGAGGTTAAACCTATTATAGATATTCCTAATAGTAAAAGAAAAATTAAAGATAAATACGTTGTAATCGCTCCCCATGCTTCAGCACATGCTAAATACTGGAATTACCCAGGCGGATGGCAAAAAGTAATTGATTACTTAAATGATAAGGGGTATAAAGTAGTTATGATTTCTAGTGAACCCTGGGGAGATGAATGGCATGATTCTAAACTAGGAGGAACTTTAAAAGGTATAGTTAATAGGACAGGTAACATTTCTCTTAAAACACGAATGAATGAAATAGTTAATGCTGAAGCTTTTATTGGTTTAGGTAGTGGGTTATCATGGATGTCTTGGGCTTTAGGAACCCCAACAGCACTTATTTCTGGATTTAGTTATGATTGGACTGAATTTGAAGACTGTGAACGTATTTCTGCACCTGAAGGGTTATGTAGTGGATGCTTTAACAGAGAATGGTTAAACCCAGGTGATTGGGAATGGTGTCCTGATCATAAAGATACTGAAAGACAATTTGAATGTACAAAAAATATTACTCCTGAACGAGTAATTTTATCTTTAAACAAAATGCTTAATATTTATTAATATGGAAAAAAATATTCTCACCACAGAAGAGTTACAAAATTTAAAACAATTAAGAGAAGAAAACTTGTTATTAATTAATCAATTAGGAGATTTAGAATTTAACTACTTAATTGAAAAAGAAAAATTAATAGAAAAAGTAAAAGAGGTTGATATTAAAAACACCTCTTTAAGCAAATCCATTAAAGACAAGTACGGAGAAGGTTATATTAATATTGAAACAGGTGAGGTTACAAAAGAGTAATTTTTGAAAGAAAACCCAATATTTATAATAAAATATAACCTAATTTAACAATGGCAGAAACATTAGTATCACCAGGGGTATTAGCGAGAGAGACAGACCAGTCGTTCCTTACCCAATTACCTGTTCAAGTAGGCGCCGCTATTATCGGTCCCACAGTAAAAGGTCCAGTAAATATTCCTACAGTAGTTAGCACCTATAGCGAATACCAAAACATTTTTGGTACTACTTTCGTTAGTGCTAGCAACTCTAATTCATTCTTAACTTCAATTGCAGCTTATAATTACTTCAACGCAGGAGGTGATTCATTACTAGTAGCAAGAGTAGTAACAGGTTCTTACACTTCTGCTACTTCTTCTATTAACGCCGGGGTTCCAGTAGGAACTAAATTAGCTACAGGTAGTGGAGATTTAAGTCTAACATCAGGATTTGGTGGGCCAAGTGGTGTAGAAGACGAATTAAGATTCACCTACTCAGGAACTACTTATAGATTCGTAGCAGCCGACCCAACAAATGGACTACCAGCTGATTCAGCTCCATTATACTTTGTGGCTACAGGTTCAGATACAGCTGCTTATGTAGGATTCTTAGCTACTAAGATTTCTGAATCTTTAAGTTCTTCATTATTAACAGGTGTAGATGAAGGATCATCAGTGCTAGCAATTTCTGCTTCTGCCGCTGGTACTGCTCTTAATGGTATAACTATCCAAACAGGTTCAGCTTCTTCATTCGTAACGGCATTTACTTTAGGTGGTGGTGCCCAAACCGAATCTATTACAGAAGCTTTCCAATTAGAAACAATTGGTGAAGGTCTTATCATGAATAGTACCTGTACAGAAGCTTCAGATGGTGCATTGTTAGATTCAGGTTCTAGTGATAATATTAGATGGTCTGTAACTAATAGAAACACAGGTTCAGGTACTTTCACACTTATTGTTAGAAGAGGTGATGATAAGCAAAACGATCAAAACGTTTTAGAAACTTACAACAACTTATCTTTAGATCCTTATTCACCAAACTTTATTTCAAATGTAATTGGTGACCAAAAACCAGTATTAGATACTTCAGATTCTAGCAACCCTTATATCGCAGTTTCAGGTTCATATCCTAATGGTTCAAACTTCGTAAGAATTAAATCAGTTAGTTTATTAACCCCTAATTACTTAGATAACTCAGGAAATCCAAAAGCGGCATTTACATCTTCTATCCCTTCATTAGGATCAGGCTCATTCGGTGGAGCTGAAGGTGCTGCTTTAGGTACATTTGGAACTACAGGTGCTACACCAGTATACGAAGCTATTACAACAACTGATAAAGGAGCTCAAGGTATTGCAGCAGCAGATTACACTGATATGTTAAATCTGTTATCTAACCAAGATGCTTATCAATACAATGTATTATCTCTCCCAGGTGTAATTGATCAAGGTGCTTATGCTACAACAATTACAACTGCAATTAACAATACTCAAGTAAGAGGAGATGCATTATTAGTAACGGATGTTGCTACTTATGGATCTACCGTAACTACAGTAGTAAACGAAGCATCAGCAAGAGATACTTCATATGCAGCAACTTACTGGCCATGGTTAATGGTACAAGATCCTGACTTAGGAAGAAATGTTTGGATACCTGCCTCAACAATGATCCCTGCAGTATATGCTTTCACAGATAACGCTTCAGCTCCTTGGTTCGCTCCTGCTGGTTTAACTAGAGGTGCATTAGGTGGAGTAATTAAACCTGAAAGAATTTTAACTCAAGGACAAAGAGATACATTATACGATGGTAAAGTAAACCCAATTGCTCAATTCCCAGGAACTGGTGTTGTAGTATACGGTCAGAAAACTTTACAAACTAAAGCATCTGCTTTAGATAGAGTAAACGTAAGAAGATTATTGATTGCTGTTAAGAGATATATTTCTCAAATTGCAAATAACTTAGTATTCGAACAAAATACTCAACAGACTAGAAATTCATTCTTAGCAGCTGTAGAACCTTATTTAGAAACAATTCAACAACAACAAGGTTTATACGCGTTTAGAGTGATTATGGATGACAGCAATAATACTCCGGATGTAATTGATAGAAACCAATTAATTGGTCAAATTTATTTACAACCAACTAAAACTGCTGAATTCATTTACTTAGATTTCAACATCTTACCAACAGGAGCTACCTTCCCAGCGTAAAAATTGAAAAAGTAAATATTTATAATAGAATAAAATAATATAGCACAATGGCAATAGTAGACGTAAATACAATGTTTTTCACTCCGTTTGAACCTAAGGTTCAGAATAGATTTATTTTTAATCTAGGTGGTGTTCCTGCTTTTATGATTAAAGGTCTATCTGCAGTAACTGTAGATCAGGGTGAAATTAAACTTAATCATATCAATGTTTATCGTAAAATTAAAGGTAGAGCCAACTGGGGTGATATCACGATGACATTATATGATCCGATCACTCCTTCTGGTGCACAAGCCGTAATCGAATGGTTTAGACTACACCACGAATCAGTAACAGGTAGAGATGGTTATTCAGATTTTTATAAGAAAAACCCAACTATCCAAGTTTTAGGTCCTGTTGGTGATATTGTTTCTGAATGGGTAATCAAAGGTGCATTTATTAAGTCTGCTAATTTCGGTGAATATAACTGGGATACTGATGCTGGTGCTGTAAACTTAACAGTAACGTTAGGTATGGATTATTGTGTATTAAACTTCTAAAAAAGTTTACATATTTCTTTAAAGAGAGCTTGGCTTTGTTCAAGCTCTTTTTTATCGTTATATGTATACTCGATATAAAGTTATAACTAAATAAAAATTTATGAGCGAATTTAAATTTCCAACTGAAACAGTTGAATTACCCTCTAAAGGTTTTTTCTACGCCGATGGTCATCCCCTAAGAGACGGTAAAGTAGAAATGAGATACATGACTGCTAAAGATGAAGATATCTTAACTAATCAAAATTATATTAGAGAAGGAGTCGTATTAGATAAATTACTACAATCTATGGTTGTAGCTCCTGATTTTGACTTAAAAGATTTAATTGTAGGAGATAAAAATGCTTTATTAGTAGCAGCTCGTATTTTAGGATATGGAGCTAATTATACTTTTACGGTTAGTGGTAAATCTGAAAGTATGGATCTTTCTCAATGTGAAAACATTAATAATAATTTTGAGGGATTAACAGATGGGAAAAATGAATTTACATTTGTAACCCCTACTACTAAAACTAAATTAACCTTTAAATTATTAACGGGTCATGATGAAGTTAAAATTAATAAAGAAATTGAAGGTTTAGCTAAAGTAAATAAAGGTGGAAGTGATTTCCTTACTAGACTTCGTTACATCATTACATCTGTAAATGATGATTCTTCATCTGAAGTTATTTCTGAATTTGTTAACGATTATTTTTTAGCTACTGATTCTAGAGAATTTAGAAAGCATTACAAGAACTGCATGCCTGATGTAGATCTGTCCTACGAGGGGGAGGACGGTCGATTTCGCAGCGCTCCCATTGGACTTGACTTTTTTTGGCCTAACCTCGAAGATAGCGCTGAGTTATAGGAAAACCCTATTCCAGCAGATTCACGATATTATATTTCATGGTAATGGGGGGTATGATTTTTATACCGTCTATAATATGCCTATTTGGCTTAGAAAATTTACCTTTAATGAAATAAAAAAATATTATGAAAAACAAGCTGAAGACTCTAAACAATCTCAATCTGATCCTAATAAAACTAGTATTATAGGGGAAGATGGAAAAATAAACCGCCCGGCATTTGCTGAATTAAGCAAACAATACCAGCCTCAAAACAAAAATAAAGCTCCAAAGTATTCATAAATCTTTGGGGCTTTTAATATTTATTACCAAACACCCATAGATGGCGACATTAGACGAATTTAATAAGAAAATGACGGAATTAGAGAGAAAAATTAGCTCTCTAAGTCCTAATAACTCTGGTTTTAAACAAATGCTTGATAATATTAAGGCTGCTGAACAAGCAGGAACTAGTCTTAATGATCAATACGCTCAAGCTGAAACCTTATTAAATTCTGTTAATAGGGAAATTCAAGATATTAACAATGAATTAGGCTATACTTTTAGATCATTTACAGATATTGTAAATGAAATGACTAAAGGTAAAAATACTACGAATGAAATTAAACGTAGTACCAAACAACTTACCAGTATCGCCGGGGATTTAGTTAATAGACAAAAAGATATTACAAATCTTTCTGTTAAACAATTAGAAAAATTACAACAGAAATCTAAAGAAGAATTCCAAAATTTAAAAGTTCAACAAGAACAGTTAAAGGTTAAAGCACAAGCTGGAACCCTTACTGATAAGGAAAGAGCATTTTTAAATGAAGTAAATGGAATTCTACAAGAAAATGTTGGTCTACAATCTTCTTTTAATCGCCAATTAGAATCAGCTCTAAGAGAACAAACCGCTATTGAAGAATCTTTAGGATTAACCGGTAGTATCCTTAAAGGAATAACCAACATCCCAGGACTAGGCCAACTTTCAGGTTTTCTTAAGGTAGATGAGGCTGTGGCCTCAATGGAAGCATTTACTAAAGAACAAATTAATGCGGTTAAAAATAGTGATGCTTTTAAAGATAGATTTACTAGTATAAATTCTGAAATCCAGCAATATTCAGATGCTATTAGTGATATTAATGAAAGAGAAGAACAAGGTTTACTTACAGCAGAAGAAGCAGATGAAAGAAGGGTAGCTATGCAAGGTCGTCTTAACGATGCTGTTGCAGAAAGATCTGAAATAGAAGCTGAAGCTACTGAAATTGCTACTGGTGGTTTAGGGAAAATGAAAACCCTAATGAAAGGTTTAGGATCTTTAGCTGGAGGGTTTGGTAAAGCTTTAACTGACCCTATGACTATCATTTTAGCAATTGCTAAAGCAGCCGGAAAAGCTAATGAACAGTTTGTAGGTATACAAAAATCTTTAAATCTTTCATTAAAAGAAGCTAAAGAATATAAAGACCAATTAGTAGATGCTGCTAATGCTACCGGAAGTAATTACCTTAATAGTATAAAAGTTGTAGAATCCCAAATGGAATACAACGAACTATTAGGAGTTACAGGAAAATTAAATGCTGAAAACGCAGTTACTCAAACAGAATTAACTAAACAATTAGGAATATCGGTTGAAAGTGCTGTACAACTTAGAAAATTTGCTGAAGCTACTGGTAAAGATTTCCAACAACAAAAACTAGATTCTTACGAAATTACAAGCCAAATCAGTTCTCAATATGGAGTTCAGGTAAACCAAAAACAAGTAATGGAAGAAGTAGGTAAACAAAGTGCCTACACATTAGCCCAATTCAAAGGTTCAACCACAGCATTAACTGAAGCTATTTCAAAAGCTAAAGCACTAGGGACTGACTTAGGTAAAGTAAATCAAATAGCAGGAAGTTTATTAGATTTTGAGTCTTCTATTTCTAAAGAATTAGAAGCAGAATTACTTACGGGTAAACAACTTAATTTAGAAAGAGCTCGTTATTATGCTCTTACTAATGACATTAGTGGTTTAATGGATGAAATCAATGATCAGATGGGAAACTTTAATGACTTCCAAAACATGAACGTTATCCAACAACAAGCCTTTGCTGAATCTTTAGGAATGAGTGTAGGTGATTTAAGTGAAATGTTATTAATGGAGCAATATAGGAATAATACCCTAGAAGAAATTGCTGCTATGGAAGGAGAAGATGTAGCTAAACAAGTTGAAAAACTTAGAACACAAGAGGCATTCCAGGGGCTTATGGAAAAACTTCAAGCTACTTTAGTTGATATAGCTGATGGTCCTTTAGGTACTGTTATGAATATGTTTATTAGTATTCTAGATAATTCATTCGCTTTAAACACAGTTTTAGCTGGTATTGCTACAGTCCAAATAGCTAAAATGGTTTCGGGTTATGCCCAACTAGTCCCTAAAATCCTTGCAGCAGCAGCTGCAGAAAAAGCTAGTACTGCTGCTAAAGTTGCTGGGTGGGCAGTTGCAAACCCTTTAAAAGCAGCACTAGGGCTAGCTGCAGCTGCCGCCGCAGTAGGAGGTATTATGACTTTAATTAGTAATTCCGGTAAAAAAGAAGAACCAGGAGCTCAATTTGGTGGTGAAGTAACAAAAGGTGGTAGAGTAATGGTAGGTGAAGTAGGACCTGAGGTCTTAGACCTCCCATCAGGTGCCCGTATTAATCCTTTACCTGTAAATCAAAGAAATGATCTTAGGTCTTCTCAATCTGCTCCAACAGTAGATATGTCTCCTGTAACACAAGCTATGCGTGAAATGCAAGCACAAAACCAACAACTAGCGGCTTCACTTAAAAATCTTCAAGTAGTAATGTATCCTGCAAGAGTAACAGCAGGACAGGTTACTACAGAATCGCAAATTCAATAACCTTTATATATTTATAAACAAAACATAATATTATGAGTTTAAAAGATTTAGTAGATAACGCAAACACAAAGAGCGCTTTCCAAGCTTTATGGTCTCCCTCACCTACATCAGCATTAGGGCTAAAGAATACTACAAAACAATCAGAAATGCATTCTGATAATTCAGGTACAGCTGGAAAAGGATATTCATTATCAGGTGATCCTACCAAAAATGCTTTACCTAAAAATCAATATTTTAGGTACCAAATTAATAAGACTGTATCCATTCCTAATCCTTCTACTATTGATAGCAATACAGGAGTCTCTACTACATACACTACCCACTACCCAGGTAATGGTCAGTTAGGTACAGGTAGATATTCACAAAATGCTCCTGAAGGTAAAACTCCTGGAGGATTATAATTTATAGAATATGCCATTAATAAATTCCTTAAATCAAACAGATTTTAGGACTTTAAAATTTTCTAATTATACTGACACTCCCCCTACAGTAATAGTTCCTATTCCTGACTCAAAAGGAGAACAAAAACCAGTAGGAATTCCAGGGTACAATATTTTACCCCCTTTTGGAGGACGTGGAGGAAATGTAACAGATTATTTTAGAGGTGGAACTGGCTTACCTAAAAGTATAATTGCTGATGAAGTAAGAATTGGTAGCTTATTTATTCAAAATAACACCCCTCAAACTAAAGGTACTTTATTTGTTGCTAAACAAAATCAATTATCTCTTGCAAGTGTTAGAACCCAAGCCGTAAACCCAACCTCCGTTGTTAATGATGGTATTTATAACCCTGCAAATACTTTATTAAGTGTAGCAGGCATTTCCGAGGGGATTTTTATCCCTAAACAAACTCGTTTAAAAAAATATTCACAACTTATTACTAACGATGGAGAAGAAGACAATTACTCCATCTCAGGAAATGATACTAACAGATTAGTACAGTTAGTAGCAACTAAAATAGGTAAGGATGATGTTGAAAATACCTCTAAAAGAAATACTATTAGCAAAAATGAAAATGCTATACTAGGATACACAGGAGGCCCAGGTTCAGCATTAGGTGTTGGTAGAACACGACTTTATTTTGCAGGTTATGATTTAAAATCAGGACGTACAAATACTTACAACCCTAACAATGATCAAACCGGGACTTTAACTTTAACTTCCCAAGAAATATTAGCTGCATCTTCTTCTTTAATGTCCTCTACTATAGGAAAATATGACATTAATCCTAAAGTTTATGATTTTAGAAAGACATTACGTACTAAATTAAGTGGATCCTCTAATATAATTTCAATTTCACCCGATTACGACACATATAGTAGAGAAAATAATTTTAACTTAGGAGATCCTGGTAACCCTACATATAATAGATACAATCCTAATAATGGAATTGGGTATAGTGGTAGTGTAAAAGCCTTAGATAAAATTACTGCTTTTCCTATGTACAGAGCTAAAAATGCAAGTAATGGTAGTGCTACAATCCCCTTAAAAGATATAGTTAAGTTTAGAATTGCTTCTATTGATAATAATGATCCTAATTTTAAAGTGTTTACTCATTTTAGAGCCTTTATTAATAATTTTAGTGATACTTATACCCCCGAATGGAATGGGGTTAAATATGTGGGTAGAGGAGATTCTTTATATAGATATGGAGGTTTTACTAGAACTATGCAATTAGAATTTGAGGTAGTAGCCCAATCAGTTCAAGAACTGCTTCCTATGTTTTCAAAATTAAACTTTATAGCTTCTAATACTATGCCCGACTATTCAGACGCGGGGTATATGAGAGCTCCTTTAATTGAACTTACTATAGGAGATTATCTAGTTGACCATCCTGGGTTTATTAGTAATTTAACTTATACCCCTAATTTAGAAGCTGGGTTTGATATTAATATTCAGGATGAGAATACCAATAAAGAACTTCCTAGAATGATGAAAGTAAGTATGGGCTTTACCCCAATCCCAGACTTTATTCCAAAAAAACTTAAAGGTAATTTGGTAGAACAAACAGATGTAACTACATTATCTTCTAAAGAAGTAGGAACCGACCCAAAAGGATATATTGAAAAATTTGAACACAATTATTTTGGTAATTTAACTACAGAAGCTTACGTAGAATCAGATACTCCAACAGAATCAGATGAATAGATATAGTACTTCAAAGACACCTAAATACCCCGAAATCCCTTTATCTCAGGGAGATATTTACGTTATATCTCAAAAAGGAGACAGATTTGATATTTTATCTCAACAATATTATAGTAATCCTAAATATTGGTGGGTTATTTCTATTGCTAATGAAAATTTGGCCCAAAATTCTTTATTTATACCTGAAGGCCAACAAATAAGAATCCCATCAAATCTAGACAGTATCCTGTTTCAATATAATGAATTAAATTAAAATTAGTTATGGGAAATATATTAGGAGAACCAATTAAAGGTCAAATACAAAAACAAATTGAAGTTCGCCAAAAATATTATGGTGATAATAAATCTTCAATTGATGATCCAGCTGAAAACGAAAAGTTAAGAAATCTTAGAATTCAATTAAACCAACAACGTTCTCCTTTTATTCGTTTATCTTCAAGTGTTAATATAGATGATGAAAATGTATTATTAAAAGCTGGTATTCCTGCTGGGTATAAAAATAATGTATTAGCTAAATCTTTAGTATTATTTAATGGTTCTTCTTTATGGAATAACTCAAAATTTATTCAACGAGGAGGATTAAATAGAAGTACTAGTACCTTTAGAGTAGGTGATGATACTTTAGGAGCTTATGGTTTAGGGGGAGTAGGAGAGGAAAATGTCTTAACTGATTTTGGTCAAGTTCCTATGCCTGGGATTAAAGACATTCAAGTACAATACAAAAATAGAGGATCTTTAAGACAAGCCTCTATCTCATTAACAGCATACAATATAACTCAATTTAACGCTATTGATTTACTTTATCTTAGATTAGGTTATACTGTATTATTAGAATGGGGTAATAATGTATATATAAATAATGATGAAGAATTAGAAACCCAAAAAACCCCAACTTATTATAAAAAATTTATAGATGGTGGTTTAGATTATTACCAAATGTTAGCTGAAATTGAAACAGCTAGAGTATCCTCTCAAGGAAATTATGATGCTATGATAGGTAAAATTACTAATTTTAATTGGAATTTTACTAAAGAAGGTAATTATGAAATAACTATAAATTTAGTTAGTATTGGGGATGTTATAGAATCTATTAAAGTTAATTCTATTTCATATAATGTTGTAGGATCCTCATATGAAAACAAATTAAAATCTTTACAAGCAGAAGTTCGAAACTTAGAAGAAAAGGCGATTCTACATAGACAGGCAGCACGTTACTACGGTGGGTATCAATATACAGGTGGACTTCTTGATGCTCAAAGATACGAAGAAATTACAGGATATAAAACCGCTATTAATGTCCAGATTGATTTTACAATCGATGCAAGTGGCAACTTTATCCCAGCGGAAGAATCAAATTTTTCCCGACCCCTTTATCTTCAAACTGATGATCCCGCTGGCCTAGAACAATACTCTGAAGAACTTGATCAATATTATGAGAACATAAAAGAATTTGCTAAAAATATTGACGCAACTCCTGAAAGTCCTTTAGGAGATGCTAGAAAACGACTACAAGACTTTCTTGATAGCAATGTAGATGAAGGTTTAAGTTCTAAAGCATATTTAGAAGCTAGTTCTGTTTTGTCTAATATAGGATCGGTTCTTAATAGTGACATATCATACTATGAAGCCGCTAGTCAATTTTTAGTCCGTAAAAGTGGAGATACATTATCAAGATCCGGAAATAATTACCCTATAGACTATGCTAGAATAAGATTTTCGGGAGTTAATGAAGGTTCTGAAGACCAAGATGGACTTTTTGATAAAGAATATTATGTTAGATTAGGAACTCTTTTACAATATCTTCAAGAATATGTATGTTTCGTTTATGTTCAAGATGGAAAAGGTACCCCTGCTTTAACATTTGATATAGACCAAAATACTAATCTTATTCCTATTAATGCTTCAACATTCCCATCTGACCCCAGAATTTGCATTTTTGATACAGGTGAGTTTACATTTTATGGGCAAGGCTATAATTTGTATACGGGAACTGATAAAAGTACAGGAGGAGCTTCAAATTTGCTTTCAACCTTTATAAAAGAGGTTGAAACTGAACCCGTTTCTTATGTAGGAAGATTAATGAATTTATATATTAATGTAAAATATATTCTAAAAAAAGTTAATAGTGGGTATAAAGAAGAAGGGGGTGTTTCACTTTTTGATTTATTAAGATATATATGCGATGGAATTAATAAAAATCTTGGAGGATTAAATAAACTCGAACCTGTTATTGATGATACTACTAATATAGTTTATTTAATAGATCAATCTCCTATAGCTAAAGAAACTTTAGATAAATTAGGATACACACAAAATTTTGATCCTAATAAAACGGCTACATTTCAAATTTATGGTTTAAATCCTTTAATAAATGGAGAATACGAAGGAAGTTTTGTTAAAGATTTTAATATTAAAACTGAGATTTCCCCTAAATTAGCTACTCAATTAAGTATTGGAGCTCAAGCTATTGGTGCCTCCATAGCTGAAAATGCAACCGGATTACAATGGTTCAACCAAGGAATTATAGATAGAATTTCTCCTAAAAAAGTAGATGATATAGATATTGATAAAGAAGCTGAAGAATTAGGTATAACCCAAACCTTATCTGCTAAGTTACTAGGCCAAAAGGATTTAACCTGGGCGATTTTAGAGAATGTTGAAGATAGAACAGTAACCCCCTCCCAGATGAATCAGTTAATATCTTTAAATAAAACTTTCCAAAATTTACTTTCTACTGAAATATCGGCCCAAACTAAATCTCCTACTCCACAAGGGACAGGTTTTATTCCTATTAATTTATCCCTTACTATGGATGGTCTTTCTGGAATAAAGATTTATAATACGTTTGGTGTAAATTCTAAATTTTTACCTCCTAACTATGGTAGCAATTTACTTTTTATTGCTACTAAATTAAATCATAAAGTAGATTCGAGTGGTTGGGAAACTACTTTAGATTCTTTAGTTATTCCTTCTTCTGTAGGTAATCAAAACGCAGAATCACTTATTCAAAAAGGAGATGGAACAACACCAAAACCAAAACACACCGATACCGAAACCGATCTTCATATAGTAGGAGACGATTACACATACTACTCAGGAAAAGAAAGTCAATTTAGAAAAATAGTCCCTACTAGTATTATCCTTCATATTACAGTATCTAATCATACAGCTAAAAGAACAGTTGAATCCGTAAATAAAGTAGATAAATATGCCGATAAGGAAAACCCTTACTTTACAAACGGTATCCATTGGGCTGTAGATAGAACTGGAGGCACATTTGCAGGAATACCCGAAGGTAAACACTCAGCTCATGGTAATAATTGGAATGATCATTCTATCGGTATTGAAATATCTAGTTATGGTTATGTTGTTCCTATTACTTTAGACGATGGAACTATTGAATATGCTACATATTATGATGAGAGAGCAAACAGTAAAAGAGACCCAGGTGATAGAAGTACAATCCCAGAATCCCAAGTAATTCAACTTAAAAACAAAGATGGTAAACCTTGGTATTGGATGGGTCATGGATACTTCCAAGAATATACAGATGTCCAAATAGCAACATTAAAAACTTTAATACAAGGTATCCTTTCTCGCCATGACGGAAAGAAAAAAATAGCAGAAACTGGAGAAATCTCAGCCCCTATAAAAGATGGAATTAAAGGAAGTGTCTGGTCAGTATTTGGTATGACTGAAAGACCTCAAGCAGCTAGAGATTATAATAGAAGTGCTTTATCAATCCCACCAAATAAAGCAGATGGTAAAAGCTGGGACCAACTTGGTATATTTACTCATACTACAGCAGCAACTACAGACCATACTGACCCTATACCTACACCTAAATTAATCAACATGCTCCTATCTTTAGGCTATACTGATACTGACCCATCTTATTAATCATGTACTACCCAAAATCCCAAATAAAATCTAATTTATACACCTCAGGAGGAGAATATGCTATTATTGGTAGTGGTCAAGAGTACATGGGGTATTATTATAAAGTCTCTACTGGACAATTCTTTACAGGTAAAGTCCCTGGAGATGGGCCCAATGATGAACTTCAACCTACTACGTTTGATCTTGAAGAATTAGGAGGAGATGCTAGATCTTATTCTCCTAAAATTCATGTTCACATTAATAACACTCTTCCTAATTCGGGAGATGATCGATACTTACCTATTACATCTCACCCACACCCAACAGACGATGATTATAGAGTAGGATCATTCCAAAGGTATTTCGCCAAAAATATTAGTGGACCAGTTTATATAGAAATCTCAAAAGAAACTTATAATAATTTAAATGATCGAGTTAATAACATATACTGGGAAATTTATACTACGTTAAGTTTGTTCTGGAGGTTACAAGGAACTAAAGAAGAAGTAGCTCGTGCTAATAAAAATTCTATTGAATTAGTAGAACAAAAAAACAGGATTATAGGACTTGGAGCTTATTTAGATTATAATTATCTTCAATACTATAAAGAGTGATATATTAAAAAATAGGTTGTATATTTAAATAAATGTTTTGGTTAATAGAGAATAAAGAACAATTTGAAAAGTTACAAAATAGTGGTTTTAAAGAAGCGTTTGTAGAGATTATCCCAAATAATCCTTATCAACACCCTACACAAAACTCCATTTGTGCTTTTTATGTAAGACCTACTTTAGGTCATAAGGGATACATTCTACCTATTTCTCATCCCGAATGCGAAAACTTATTTGAGGATGAGGTTTATTTGTATTTAAAAGGGTTAAAGAAGATATATGTAAGGGATAAGAAAGAATTCTTACATTATACGATTTTAAAGCAACTTGTAGATATAACATTAGGATCTCCTCCGTATATACTACCTCAAACAACAGCACATACTACATTATATAGGAGATTTCCGGATCTATTGACGGTTAATCAACTCGTGCCAATTACTAAACATTATGAGGTTTGCGAGCAAGTATATGATGATTTAGAGCACCGCGTTGAAATCGCGGTAAACCCGTTCTATAATGACAAAGCTACACTAGTATTTAACGCAATTGAGCGTAATGGTATAAAAATTAATAAAAATGAATTCAAAAAACATTTCGAGAGGGATCCGCAGGACGAGTTTGTATTTACTTCTTACAATCTTAATACCCTTACTACAAGGCCTTCCAACAAGTTTGATGGTATCAACTATGCGGCTCTCCCAAAAGAGAACGGTTGTAGGAAAAGCTTTATTCCTCGTAATGATGTGTTTGTGGAATATGATATTAGCGCCTATCATCCTACTCTTAGCGGGATGCTTGTCGACTATAATTTTGGTGATGATGATATACATAAGGCTTTTGCAAGCATGTATGGCGTTGATTACAACAAGGCAAAAGAGTTAACTTTTAAACAACTATACGGGGGAGTATTTGACCAATATAAGGACCTGGAGTTCTTTAGGAAAATCCAAGTATATATAGATGAGATGTGGGTAGCATACGAGGAAAACGGTTGGATAGAATGCCCTATCTCCGGTTATCAATATCGTGAATGGGAACTAGAGAACATGAACCCACAAAAGCTCTTTAACTATGTTTTGCAAAATATGGAGACGAGCGTGAATATTGAGATATTATTTCGTATATTCAAGCTATTGAAAGGTAGGAATACCAAACTCGTACTATATACGTACGATTCATTCTTATTTGACGTTGATGAGAGCGAATTGCCCGTATTGGAACAAATAAAACAAGTTTTTGAAGAATTAAAGTTACAAATTAAAGAAAAAAATGGAAGTACTTACGACTTTACCTAAATATGACTATATTTATGGGTCAGACATACACTCACCCCAAAACAGTATAGATTTGAATAACAAGTTATTTTGTACATTTACAACTCTTGATGAGTTGGATAATCTAGTATCGGACCTACAATCACGATACGATATTATGTACAACAAAATGTTTGTATTACACGTAAAAAGTAATAACGAATACGTAGTTACATACAATGTAGACCAGGCAAATGTTGCCTCAATCCCAGAAAACACAATCCTAGTACATAGAAAGAAAGATAGTAATACTCTATATACAATTAATGCTTTAAATGAGTTAATTAAACGCCTTAATAATGGTGTAGTTGACCCTCGTTTTAGAATAAATTGGCAACATTATAGAAATACTATTTTACTAACCCAGCAAAATGAGCTGAAAGAATTAAAAACAAAAATTCACACAATCATTGAACTTTAACTTGCTTCATAGCAAGCCGTTTCGTATATTTAGTTGTTAATAAAAATAAGTTATAAACATGGATTTAGACGTAATCAAAAAGCGACTAGAGGCGCTTGAAAAACCTACCTCTAACAACAACAACAATGGTAAATCATTGTTCTGGAAACCATCAATTGGGAAACAAAACGTTCGTATCGTTCCCTCAAAGTTTAACAAATCAACTCCATTTAGTGAATTGTATTTCCACTATGGTATTGGAAAGCCTGTAATGATCTCTCCAATTAACTTCGGTGAAAAAGATCCACTAGTAGAGTTTGCTAAAAAACTTCGTCAAACAGATAACCCTGAAAACTGGAAGTTGGCTAAGAAACTTGAACCAAAAGTTCGTTACTTTGCTCCTGTAGTTGTTCGTGGTATGGAAGATGAAGGTGTTAAAATTTGGCAGTTCGGTAAAGAATTGTATTCTTCATTTTTGCAAATGGCTATGGATGAGGAAGTAGGTGACTACACTGATGTAGCTTCAGGACGTGATATTAAGTTGAATACAGAAGGACCTGAAATGACAGGTACTAAGTACAATCGTACTACTGCTTCTCCTTCAATGAAAGTAACTCCGCTAGATGCTGATGCTTCAAAGGTAGAAAATTGGTTGAGTAATCAAGTAGATCCACAAAGTGTATTTAAGCCCGTTCCTTACGATGAAATGAAAGCTGCACTTGAGTCTTGGTTAACTCCTGAAGATGCTCCCCAAGAAGGTGATATCATTGATGATGAAAAACCAGTAGCAGAAACAAATTATTCACTTAATACATCAACCGAAAACGTTAAGCAAACTAAACTAGATAAGTTTGATAGTTTGTTTGATGGTGAAGACGATGATGATCTACCATTTTAAGTATGGCTAAAAGAAAAGTAAGCAAATCACTCTCGGCGGCTGTGTCCGCCGAGATTAAATCTAAGTTTGATCTTAACAGTTTTAAGAATAAAAAAGGTCTTGGAGGTAATGTTAAGTTTAAACCACAGAAATGGATTCCATTATCTAATGCTTTTCAAGAGGTAACTTCTGTACCTGGGATTCCAATGGGTCATGTTTGTCTTCTTAGAGGACATTCCGATACAGGCAAAACTACAGCACTAATTGAAGCAGCTGTCTCAGGTCAAAAAGCAGGTGTACTTCCAGTATTCATTATTACTGAGATGAAATGGAACTGGGAGCACGCAATGCAAATGGGTCTGGATGTTCAAGAAATTTGGGATGAAGATACTGGTGAATTACTAGACTATCAGGGTGATTTTATTTATGCTGACCGCGAAACACTTCATACAATTGAAGACGTAGCAGCATTTATTTTAGATCTACTTGATGAACAGAAAAAAGGTAATTTACCTTATGATCTATTATTCCTATGGGATTCAATTGGATCTGTTCCATGTCAAATGTCTGTTGAGAAAAAGAAAAACAACAACGAATGGAACGCTGGAGCTATGTCAACTCAATTTGGTAATGTTGTAAACCAAAAAGTTGTAATGTCTCGTAAAGAAAGTAGCCCGTATACCAATACACTAGTTGCTATTAATAAAGTATGGACAGCAAAACCAGAAACCCCAATGTCAATGCCTAAATTGATGAATAAAGGTGGATTTACAATGTGGTACGATGCTACATTCGTTGCTACATTTGGAAATATTTCAAATGCTGGTACTTCTAAAATTAAAGCAATCAAGGATGGTAAACAAGTAGAATTCGCTAAACGTACTAACCTTCAAATTGACAAAAATCATATCAATGGTGTAACTACTCGTGGTAGGATTATTATGACTCCTCATGGTTTTATTGAAGATAGTGATAAGTCACTTAAAGCCTACAAAGATGAAAGAGGTGAAGAGTGGAAAGCTATTTTAGGTGGTGGAGATTTTGATATTGTAGAAGAAGTAGACGCTGAACCTACTGAAACGTTCACACAAGAACCAGATTAAATTATGGCAAATAAGGATTTATTAGAGCTCCTCAATAACATGGATAAGGAGCCGGAGACACCCTCCTCACCACATGAAAGAGTTTTATTTATTGACGGTCTAAATCTATTTTTTAGAAACTTTGCCATGCTTAACATTGTTAATGAACATGGTGTTCACGTAGGTGGACTAGGCGGTTTTCTTCGTTCATTGGGGACTCTAATAAATACTATTGAGCCAACTTCAATGTATATAATTTTTGATGGGGAAAATTCCTCTATGAACCGAAAAAATATCCTTTCAGAATACAAGGCAGGTCGTCATCAGTCTCGTATTACTAACTGGGATATTTTTGAAGACGTAGGAGATGAACACGATGCTAAAGTAGATCAAATTGTAAGATTAATTGATTATTTAAAGTGTCTTCCTGTTAAAACCGTAGCGCTCGATAAGGTAGAGGCCGACGATATAATCGCGCATTTAGCAAGTGAAATCACATCAACTAATGATAACTCCCGTGCATTTATTGTATCAAGTGATAAGGATTTTATTCAATTAGCCAGTGATAAAATCTGTGTATATCGTCCTATAGAAAAAGATTACTATACAGCAGATACAGTACAGAAAAAATTTGGAGTATTACCTGAAAACTTTATTTTATATAAAGTACTAATGGGAGATGCTTCTGATAAAGTACCTGGAATTAAAGGATTAGGGGCTAAAAAATTAGCCAAATTATTCCCAGAATTAGGAGAACGTAGTCTTACTTTAGATGATATTATAGAAATTAGTGCTGAAAAACATAAGGAACATTTAATTTATTCTCGTGTAGTTCTTCAAGAAAATGATCTTAGGAATAATTACAAGATTATGAATTTACATGATCCTATGATTAATGAAATTGAAAAAGAATACTTAAACTCTTTAATAGACGAAGAACCACCCGTGCTTAATCCAAAACCTTTTCTTAGATTCTACCAAGAAGATGGGTTACGTCACTTAATTAAAAACCCTGAATTCTGGCTAAACAATCAGTTTCGAACATTAAATAGTTTTGTAAATGACCCTGAGTGATTTAAATAAATACGGACCAGCATTTCAAATTAAGGTTATTCATTCCTTACTTGAACGTAAAGAATTTTTAATTAATATCCATGATATTTTAGATTCATCATATTTTGATAATCAAGCACATAAATGGATTATTGATAATATTCTTAAGTATTACAACGATTATCATACAACCCCTACTCCTGAGGTATTAAAGGCAGAATATGAAAAAGTTACAAATGATGTTTTAAAGGTATCCATTAGAGAACAACTTAGAGATGCTTATAAAATAGTAGCTTCAGATGCTGAGTATATTCAAACCGAATTCTCAGCATTTTGTAAGAATCAACAATTAAAAAAAGCATTATTAGGCAGTGTTGATTTACTTCAGGCTGAAGATTATGATTCAATTCGAGGATTAATCGATAATGCTCTTAAAGCTGGGATGGATAAAAATATTGGACATGAATACATGAAAGATATTGAAACACGTTATAGAGAAGAACAACGTATTACAATCCCAACACCTTGGCCTCAATTTAATGATATTTTACAAGGGGGTTTAGGTAATGGTGATTTTGGTTTGATTTTTGGTGGTCCGGGTGCTGGTAAATCTTGGTCATTAGTAGCATTAGCTGGTAATGCTGTCAAAATGGGATTTAATGTTGTTTATTATACATTAGAGTTAGGTGAAGATTATGTAGGTAGAAGATTTGATGCTCATTTTACAGGCATCCCAGCTAACGAAATTACACTTCATAAAGATAAAGTTGAAGCAGTTATGACTAAGTTACCTGGAAATTTGATTATTAAAGAATTTCCACCTAATAAAGCATCTATATCAACTATTGAATCTCATATCCAAAAATGCGAGGATTTAGGTACTAAAATTGATTTAGTAGTTATCGATTATGTTGACCTTCTTCGATCAAAGAAAACAAGTAAGGAGCGTAAGGAAGAAATTGATGATATTTATATAAGCACTAAAGGATTAGCCCGCGAGCTTAATATCCCAATTTGGTCAGCTTCTCAAGTAAACAGACAAGGAGCTCAAGACGAAGTAATTGAAGGGCATAAAGCAGCGGGCTCTTATGACAAAATGATGATTACAGATTTTGCAGCATCCATTAGTCGTAGAGCAAAGGATAAACAAACAGGAGTAGGTAAACTCCATATAATGAAAAATCGATACGGAATGGACGGACTTACTTACAATGCTGCTATCAATATTGCTATTGGTGAGTATAAAATTGTAAGTAATGAAGAATACGAAGCATTAGCTGGTCCTTCTGAATCCAATACAAATGAAGGTTCTACCATTACTGACAACTTTAGTTTAGCTGAAAAAAACCAACTTAGTCAACTAAAGGGATTATTGAATTTATAACTTTTTAATTAAATTATTACAATGGCAAAGAAGAAATCTCTCTTGCAAGAACGTATTGTCTATAAACCATTCGAATATCCGAAAGCACATGAGTATTGGATGAAACAACAACAAGCACACTGGTTACATACCGAAGTGCCTATGATGAGTGATGTTAATGATTGGAAACAAAATTTAACTGAAACAGAAAAAAATATTATTGGTTCAATCCTTAAAGGATTTGCCCAAACTGAAACAGTAGTAAACGATTATTGGTCAGGGTTGGTAACAAAATGGTTTCGTAAACCAGAAGTTATAATGATGGCTACAACTTTCGGCGCATTTGAAACAATCCACGCTGAAGCATATTCACTATTAAATGAAGAACTTGGTCTTGATGATTTCTCTGAATTCCTGGAAGATGAGACTACGATGGCAAAAATTGAAAATCTTATGTCTGTTAGGGATAGTTTTAATGGTGAGAAAGACTGGCACGAAATTGCTAAGTCACTCGCTATATTCTCAGCATTTACCGAGGGAGTTAATTTATTCTCTTCCTTCGCCGTTCTCTTATCTTTCAAGATGCGAAACAAGCTTAAGGGAGTGGGTCAAATTGTTGAATGGTCTATTAGAGACGAATCAATGCATTCCGAAGCAGGATGCTGGTTATTTAGAACACTTATCGAAGAGAATCCTCAACTCAAAACTCCAGAACTTGAAGCAGCCATAAATGAAGCAGCTTTACTTTCTTTACAACTTGAGCTTGATTTTATTAATAAAGTTTACGAGCTTGGTGACTTAGAAGGATGTAATAAAAATGATTTAATTCACTTTATTAAAAATAGAGTAAACACAAAATTAGGAGATTTAGGTTATAAACCCATTATTGATGATGTTGATATGAATGCTGTAGGTAGAATGAAATGGTTTGACCATTTATCAGCAGGAAAACAACACACAGACTTTTTTGCAAATAGAGTAACAAATTATTCAAAAGGCCACATGGAGTGGGATGAAAGTATTTTTTAATTATGGATAACAATTTAATAGCAGATTACACCCAATGGGTACGTGGTAAAGATTACCCTGAATTTTTTGATGATGTAGCTTTATCCACAATCAGTAAAGGTTACCTTCTACCAGGGGAAACACCCCGCAAAGCGTATAGACGCGTAGCTAATGCAGTAGCAGACAGATTAGGTAAGCCAGAATTAGCTAATAAATTCTTTAAATACATTTGGAATGGATGGATTGGTCTCGCATCTCCTGTTCTCAGTAATACTGGTACTGACAGGGGTTTGCCTATTAGCTGTTTTGGTATTGATACTCCGGATTCGGTACGTGGTATTGGCCTCACTAACGCAGAGCTTATGCGCCTTACTAGTTACGGGGGAGGTGTGGGAATATCCCTTAGCCGAATTAGACCTAGAGGAACAAATATTAGAGGAAACGGAAAATCTGAAGGAGTAGTGCCATGGGCAAAAATCTATGACTCTACTATTATTGCTACCAACCAAGGTTCGGTACGTAGAGGAGCAGCTTCTGTAAACTTAGATATTAACCACTTAGACATTGATGAATTTTTACAAATTCGTAGACCTAAGGGAGATCCAAACAGACAATGTCTAAACTTACACCAATGTGCTGTAGTAGACGATCATTTTATGAAGCGTCTAAACGATAGAGATCCGGAAGCAATGAAACTATGGCTTGAAATTCTCAAATCAAGAGTAGAAACAGGAGAACCGTATATTATGTTTAAGGATAATGTTAACAAAGCAAATCCTTTAGCTTACATGATGAATAACCTTGATGTAAGTATGACTAACATTTGTACTGAAATTACACTTCACACAGATGAAGAACATAGCTTTATTTGTTGTTTATCTTCACTTAATTTAGCTAAGTATGATGAATGGAAAGATACAGATGTTGTAGAAACTTCGATTTGGTTCTTAGATGGTATAATGGAGGAATTTATCCAAAAAACTAATGGTAAAGAATCAATGATTCGTACTCATAGACATGCTAAAAAAGGTAGAGCATTAGGTTTAGGGGTAATGGGTTGGCATACTTTCCTACAACAAAAAGGCCTACCATTTAACTCAATCGCTTCTACTGCCTGGACACACACTATTTTTAGTGATATCCAGAAAAAAGCAGAAAAAGCTTCTCGTGATCTAGCTGAAGAATATGGCGAACCACTTTGGTGTAAAGGTACAGGTATGAGAAATACCCACTTGTTAGCTATTGCCCCTACAGTATCTAATTCACGTATCAATTCATGTTCAGCAGGTATTGAACCCCAACCAGCAAATATTTACACATTTAATGGTGCTAAAGGTACTTTTATTGTAAAAAATCCTGAACTAGAAACTTTACTAGAATCTAAAGGACATAATACAGATAAAGTATGGGATCAAATCTTAGCTGATGGAGGCTCAGTAGTAAATCTTCCTCATAACGTATTAAGTGAAGATGAAAAAGAAGTATTCTTAACCTTTCCAGAAATTAACCAGTTAGGACTAGTACAGCAAGCAGCTGTTCGTCAAAAGTATATTGACCAAACTCAATCACTTAATCTTTCTTTTGCACCAACTGATTCACCTAAATGGATTAATCAAGTGCATATGGAGGC
>Ga0222719_10000926_pt1 | contig 29119 bp, 31 predicted proteins | sample C33_34DmetaG_FD_165039 | JGI IMG/M metagenome (GOLD analysis project Ga0222719, IMG submission 165039) | Estuarine water microbial communities from San Francisco Bay, California, United States - C33_34D | ecosystem: Environmental > Aquatic > Marine > Unclassified | place: USA: California...
GAGAAAAAATGATATATGTATTATTAACAATTATTATCTTGACTTTAAGTTGGACAACATTTAATCTAACGAGAAAAACAGAACGATTGGAAAGTTGGATTGAAGATTATGCACAACGAATACAAGACACTAAACAAGTCTTAGATGAATTGGATAATAAAGGAATATTTAAAGCTGATGATGAAATCGGTGTAGTGTTCACAGCAATCAAAGAAGCAGTAGACGAGATAAACGAAATAACAGAACAGGAGTTATAATGCCAAGAAAAGCAAAAAAGGGTTCACCAAGATATTACTTCCATCAAGGAACAGAAGACGCAATCATCAGACATAATAAAGAAACTCGTCCACATATGAAAGAACGAATTTACAATGAACATATTAGAGTTCCGTTTGAGAAGTTAGCAGAAAACATTATCCACACATTTAAGTTTTATTACTTTGATGTTCCAAGTACAGATGTTATTCACGAAGTGGTGAGTTTCTTATATATGAATATGCATAAGTTCGCAGAGGGTAAGGGAAAGGCATTTAGTTATTTCAGTATTGTTGCTAAGAACTATTTGATTCTACACAACAATAACAATTATAAAAAACTAAAACAAACTGATGGTGAAGAAGCAACCGATTACAAAAGAGATGCGATGTGGGAAACACAACGAGACGATATTCTGGAAGGTCAAAAAGAATATATGGACTTGTTCGTAGATTACTGGACAAACAACTTGACTACGGTATTTAAAAGAAAACAAGACATTGATGTTGCTAATTCAGTATTGTATTTAATGGAACAAAGACAAAACATTGAGAACTTTAATAAGAAAGCACTATATATTCTGATTAGAGAAATGACCGGTTCCAACACTCAACACATTACTCGTGTGATTAATGTGTTGAAAAAACATCATGCTCATTTACAAAAGAATTATTTAGCAACCGGTTCCATTGAAACCAAATATACTGGAAGTTGGTTACAACAATAAAAAGCAAAATAAATTACATTTTGAAAAATAAATTGTATATTTATTAACATATAAAACCGAACATAAGTTCATAATAGAGTCTTAAGACCATAAATCAACTTGTGTTCACAAATGGACGAATGTCCGAAAGAGAGTACAAATGGTTATTAAAACACAACCAAAACCCGCGTTTTTAAAACGCATCGTAGAATCAACTTATGATGTTGCATTCTTTCAATACAAATCATTAACACCCGAAGAATATTCCAAGTTTCAAATTCTTGACCCTGCGTCAAAACTTGCAGACCCTGAACTTAAGGTAAAGTTTTTTGGGTTAAGAGACAAAATACATATCAATCAAAAACTAGCACAAAGACTTCAAGGTGACTGGAAGAAACCCTTTGAAGAAGAATACTTAGTGGATTTCCACGAAGGATTCGACCACATTGACGCATTCGTGTTAGTATGTATCGACAAAATGATTGAGGTACTAACTAAATCAAGAAGAAAAGTTCAGAATCCAATCAAAATTGATGAGTTCATTAAAGAACTTCAAGATGAAAAACAACTCGAAAAAGAGTGGGTATTAATTAACGGACAACATCGTGACAATATTTTTGGTAAATTGTGGAACGATGATATAAAGTTTCCAAAAAACTTTCCAACACTTGATGGAGATTTAGTGGGTGGTAAACATTGGAGTGAGTTACAATTGGAAAAAAGATTAAAGTATTTATATCATACTGAACATCCTATTACATTTGTAACCGAATTTGAAGAAATGACAGATTTAAAAAAATTAATCGTTCTTCATAACATAGGTAATCCCTGGAATGCTCACGAACAAAGAGTAATAGAACCTTCATATATTATGCAGGAGTTTCAAAAGTTAGATGATAACGAAACACTTAAAGCTCTTTTTAGTACGGGGTTAAAAAGTGGTGGGATATATGATATTAAGAAAAAGGGTATATCCTTTAACGCAAGTCAGTTCTATATGATGTGGAGTAAACCAGACCAAGATTGGTATAAACTACCATCAATAGCAACCGCAGACTTAGATGAATTAGCAAAAATAGATTCTACTTTATGGACTAATAGTTCAGTAGATAAATTTGTTAAATTCTTTAAAAAAGTCTCATATGAATTGTATGAGAACTATTACAAAAAGGTTATCGGTAAAAGAGGTGCTGAACAATTACTAAGAAGAAAAATGTCATCTCTTAGAGCATACTTTTTGTTCAGATTGATACTGATAGGAAAAACACCAATTAATGACATTAAGTATTCCATACAAAATGTTGTTAAATTAGTAGAGTGGTTTACATTATCGGAATCACAAAGACTACACGCAAGAGAACAATTAGATTCTGAGGGTAAACAAAAGTATGACGAACTTTTATCAAAAAACAATGGTAAAGAACTTGACTCAAAAGTAGTTAAGATGCTTACCACCAAATATAAAAAGAGTTCAGCATACATTGAGTTAGCAAGAGGTGGTGATAAACAAAATCATCAAATGGCATTAATGATTTGGGAAGACTTTAAAAGAGATTTAAATGAACCAGGTAAACTACTTGGAGTCGTAACCAAAACAGGTAATGATGTTAGTTCAACTATGAAGTCAATCGTTAAAAAAGATGCGGTTAAAAAAGCATGGGATAGTGGTAAATCATTTGATGAAATACTGAATATAGTAGATGGTGATGTAACCCACGAAAACACACCGAAGTCAAAGTCGGGTACAGACTCATATGATAATCTTGGAGTTGGTGATTCAACAGAAAACAAAGAGTTGGGTAATCGACACTAAAATAAAAAAGGGGAATATTTCTATTCCCCTTTTTAATTCCACCTTTATTTATTGAGTAATCCGAGTATCACGATTAGTGATATGAATCCAGCAAATCCTGCGTCTCCGAAGCTATTTACCAATCCAATCAAATTACTAACAATATCAATACCTAAGAATCCCCCTACAAATACTAATTGTACGAGAACACCTAAGCCAACTATGTGAAGTAGTAAGTCTTTAATTCCACTTACACCTTCCATAATCATTGCGATTGTGTCTTTCATTTTAGTTTCCCCCTTTAAATGAACAAAAATCGGTGTTTTTCCGACTTCGTATAATAACTATATAGTAAAATTAAAAAAATAAACCAATATATAAATATATATTCCCTTTTTTCCATATCTTTATATTTATTGTTAGGTAAAAAGTATGTCACACGATTATGAAATATTTAAAGGCAAAACCTTATCAGATGTATTCAAAGACATCTATGATAATTCCAAAACTAACAAGAAACAATTAGAAGTCTTGATGAAAGAAGTGGTAGGGTTTATTAAAGACGGCGATACAGCCGTCCAGATTATTCCTATGCTCAAAGAGTATTTAGAAATCAATGTTAAGAACGACGAACAACTTGTTAAGTTAGCTACAGTCGTTCAAAGAATTATGGCAGCAGAAAAAAGAGTGTCGGATAGTGGAGATGAGTTTGGTTTATCTGAATCAGAAAAACAACAACTTATGGATGCTATCGAACACGACGTTCAAGAGTTACAAATCAAAAAAGACGAAATAGACAATTCTATTAGTAAGGAAAGTTAATGTACACAAAGAAAACCAAAAGAGGTAGTTCTGAAAAGAGCACTCTAAGTAATCAGTTGATTACTGCTAGAAACCTTCGTCTAAAAATAAAACAACTTGTAGAAAAAGAAAAATTTTTTGAATTAGAACCAGTTCAAGTTTTAAAAGTTTATCCAACAGGTTCTGCTGATGATAAGGGATATATAGATTATGGTCGTATTGTTGGTAGATATGTTGTATCGGAACAAGGTTTACCATTTGAAGAATGTAAAGACTTTTTACCATTAGATACAAATGTTTTACAATATCCATTAGAAGACGAAATTGTAGTTGGTATTGAGTTCAATAAAGAAAGATATTATTTTTCTACTTTAAATAGTTCACCAAAAAATATAACATATAAAAAAAGAATCTCAGACATTAGAAATAAAGATAAAAAAGATTATCGAGACGAAAATTTAAAATACTTTGAAAACACCACAGAATACAAAACACAAGTTAAACAAGGTGATACTTTAATTCAAGGTAGAAATAACAACTATGTAAAACTGAGTAGTGATGACGGAACCAATTCAGGGAATATTGTTTTAAGTACAAACGATAAACAAGTTTCTAAAAATATCACAGATGATAAATCTTTTGTTCGTATGACTACGAAAGAAAAAGTTGATTACTCAAACCAAGTAAAAGAGTTTGGTAAGAGTATGAAAAAAAATATGTATCGTGGAAAAGAATTTTTAACAAATGATTATGATGATGGACAAATTTATATTGGTTCAGACAGATTAGTATTTAGTGCAGAAACAGACGACATAGCAATATTTGCAAAAGATACGGTACACATCAAAGGTGGAAAAGGTGGTGTTCAGATATCTAATCGTAGTGGAAAAGTAATTACAAGGGCTAATACCGTTGTAGAAGATTTTAAAGACGGAACAAAAGTTCAACTCAATCAACCACTTGGTGGTGATGTTATATTGGCACCAGAAGGTATGAAAGAAATGGGACAACTACTTGCTAAGCAAGTTGAATTTAATATAGACTATATTAAAGACCAAATAGCATCACTAATACCCGCTGCTATTCCAGGAACAATGTCAGTTCCGAGTCCTAATTGGTTTAACAATATTAGAAGTAAAATTAAAACAGCAGAAAAATTAAAAGAGTATAATGATATGGTGTTTAAATTAGGTTGGTTAGATAAAACAAAACTAAAAACCTATACTATGGAGGAACTAAAAGAAGCATTCAAACCTATACCAGGATTTAGTAATATTATTGAAGGAATGTCTTCATTGTCAGAATTTAAAAATAAAGTTGATGATATTAAAAATCAAATCGATAGTAAAATAGAACAAACAAAATCACTAAAAACCCAAGCACTTACTACGGTTTCATCAACAATAGATAGTGTTAAAAATACACCAAACAAAATGTTAGGTCCTGAAAAAGTAGAACAATTAAAACAAAACTTAGAAGATTTTGAACAAGAAGGTAATGACATTAATACTTATAAAGGAGCACCACAGTTAAAATCAAGAATTACAGAATACGAAGAAGCAAAACTACAACTTGATAGTAGTTTCGGAGATGAAAGAATAACGGCTCAAAAACAATTTGAGGATAAAGAAGAAAGGTTAAGAAACCATATTATTTTGGGAGATGTAAATTCTTTCGATGATAAAATAATTGAAATAGATACTGAAGTTACTTCATTAGAAGGTTCTAAAACTTTAACAGATAGTTTTTCAAATTTACAAACAGAAATAGAGGAATAAAATGAAGAAAAAAGAGTTAATAAAAATAATCGAATTAGTTGTCCGTAAAGAAGTCAAAAAACAGATGACCGAGATATTTATTAATGAAGGAAAAGAAATCAATTTAGCAGAAACGATTTCTAAACCTAAACCTAAAAAGGTTGTCAAAAAACCTAAAAAACAATATACATCAAATACAACACTTAATGAAGTATTGAACAATACCAAACCATTAGGTTCAAGTCAAACTGAAGAATGGCCAACATTGGGTGGTGGTGTATTAGGAAGTGATAATATGGCCGATGTCTTAGGATACGGAGATTTAGGTAGAGGACAAAACAAAGAGAAAGCACGAGAAATGGCAGCCGTTGATTCAATCAAGAAAGCTGGTGTTGCAGTAGACGCAGTTCCAGAAGATGTTCAAAATGCATTAACTCGTGATTATTCTGGTTTGATGAAAGCTATTAATAAAAAGAAATCAGGTGAAGGTAATTATAGACCATAATGGCAAGTGTAAGAGAAATAGATAGAGATAGTAATATTAAAGTTGGAATAAGATTTCCATTGGATTATAGTCCAGATGGATTTTTCTATTCAACAAAAACCGTATTAGAACAATCAAAATCCAACATTATAAATTTACTATTAACTCAAAAAGGTGAAAGAGTAATGCAACCAAACTTTGGTTCAAGACTAAAAGAATTGTTATTTGAACAAATCACACCAACAACAATTGATGCAATTGAAAATGAAATAAGAGAATCTATTTCTACACAACTTCCACATATTATTTTAAATGATGTGTTGGTCGTACCGAGTAATGAAAAGAATATGATAAATGTTCAAATAGATTACTCTACAAGATTAGAACCAGATACCTTTGATTCTATAACATTTAATTTTGAAGTTGGAGAATAAAAATGCCGAGTATTAATCCACAAGAAGTAGATTACGGAACAAATAAGAAAGTAGTTAAAAAAGAAGTAAATTATCTTGGAAGAGATTTTGCTAACATTAGAAATAATCTAATTGAGTTTGCTAAATCATATTTCCCGAATCAATACAATGACTTCAATGAAGCATCACCAGGTATGATGTTTGTTGAAATGGCATCTTATGTAGGTGATGTATTGAATTACTATGTTGATAATCAATTCAGAGAAACACTATTACAACACGCAGAAGAAAGAAAAAATATCTATGAGATTGCACAATCCTTTGGATACAAACCAAAACTTTCTTGTCCAGCTACGGTAAAACTTACTTTTACAATTGATGTTCCTGCTAAACTTGTTAGTGGAAACTATTTTCCAAATTTAGATTATGCAATTACAATTGATTCTAATTCTACGATATCGGCAGAAAGCGGAACAGAATTTACATTGTTGGATGATGTTAATTTTAAAACATCAGGTTCCTTAGACAAAATGGATGTTGCTCCATTAACACCAACATCAGGCAATGTTCCTACAAACTTTAGACTTACCAAAACAGGTATGGCCAAATCAGGAACAAGAACATCAGAAACATTCTCTTTTGGACCTTCAAAAAAGTTTGACAAAATCACATTAGCTAATGAAAGAGTAAATGAAATTATTTCCATTACAGATTCAAACAATAATAAATGGTATCAAGTTCCATTTTTAGCACAAGATACTGTTTTTGAATCTGAAGAAAATACTGAACTTAACGACCCAGGTCTTTCATCACATAAAAATGATACACCTTATTTATTAAAACTTATCAAAACATCAAGAAGATTTACAACAAGAGTTCGTGATGATAATCGTATGGAGGTAAGATTTGGTTCAGGTATTAGTGATAACGCTGATGAAGAGATTATTCCAAATCCAGATAATGTTGGTTCAGCATTAGGATTTGGTGTTTCTAAATTGGACGAATCATTTGACCCAACCAACTTTATGAAAACACAAACATTTGGATTAGCACCAAGCAACACAACACTTACTGTAAATTACAATTATGGTGGAGCAATAGAACACAATGTAGCACCAAGAACAATTACAAGTTTTAAAACACTCAATACTTCAAACTCTACAACAGGTCTTGATTCAGCACTAACAGCATTAGTAACTGATAGTATTAGTGTGGTTAATTTAGAAAGGGCTACCGGTGGTGCAAGTGAAGAATCATTACAAGAAATAAAATTAAATGCAGGTGCATACTTCAATGCTCAAAATAGAGCAGTTACCAAAGAAGATTATATCACAAGAGTTTATTCATTACCACAAAAATATGGAAACATAGCAAAAGCATTTATTATCCAAGATGAACAATTGGAAAGTGAGGGTCAATTAGAAGTTATCAATGGACAAGTAAGACAAATCAAATCTATTGATGTTGTTCCTAATCCATTGGCTATGAATATGTATGTATTGGGATATACCGCAGATAGAAAACTTACACAATTAAATCAAGCAGTAAAACAAAATTTAAAAACATATCTTTCACAATATAGAATCTTAACAGATGCTATTAATATTAAAGACGGATACATCATTAATGTCGGTGTAAGATTTAGTATTATTGTTCGTTCGGGATATAATAAAAACGAAGTATTGTTTAGAGCGATACAAGCAGTTAAACGACACTTTGATACACAAAAAAGGCAAATCAATCAACCAATTGTATTGAATGATATTGCCTATGTTATCTCATTGGTTGAAGGTGTAATCTCAGTAGTTCCACCACAAGATAATAATCCTGATAAGAATATTGTAGTGATTGAAAACAAACACAAAGTATCTGAAGGATATAGTGGAAACATTTATGATACAGATTCAGCTACAAGAGATGGAATTGTTTATCCTTCATTAGACCCAAGTATATTTGAATTAAAATACCCAAACATAGATATTCAGGGTAGAGTAGTAGGAGATAGATAATGCATTATTTTATATTCGGAGATAAAGACGCAACCATATATTCAGGTGGTACAACATCATCTATCAATACAGGTGCAGATGAAATTTTGGAAATCAATAAAGTTGTTCAACAAAATGGTAGTATAGGAAACATTTCGAGAGCATTGATACAATTTGATTATACAGATGTTTCATCATCAATTCAACAAGGTAAGATTCCTTCAACTGCAAAATATTATTTAAATTTATATGATGCAGGTTCAACTGAATTATTAAGAAATCAAAATTTATTTACTTATATGGTAAGTGGTAGTAGTTGGACCGAGGGTAATGGTAAACTTGACCATAACCCAGTAACGACTGATGGAGTAAGTTATCAATATAGAAACCAAGATTCTAAAACACCTTGGGTAACGGGTTCAGTATTGACTGACGGAGGTACTTGGTGGACAGGTAGTCAAGGTGGACAATACAAAGTTAGTTCATCATTTGCAATGACCAAAGCAACACAAGATATAAGAATTGATGTTTCGGATTTAGTCAAGAATCATATTTATTCTTCATCATTATTTCCCAATCAAGGATTTATAATTAAAAGAGAATCATTGTACACAGGTTCAAGTGATTTCTCATATAATCCAGGAAGTGATACAACAAAAGATGAAAGTAGTTCAACAAGATTAGGAAACTTAAAATTTTTCTCAATAGATACTCATACAATTTATCCACCGAAATTGGAAGTAATGTGGAATGATAGTTCTTGGTCAACAGGAAGTTTATCAGCATTGAGTTCAACAGATTTAGAAAATTTAAAAGTTTATTTTAAAAACTTAAGAACAGAATACAAAGAGGGTTCAATAGTAAAATTAAGAGTAGTGGGTAGAGAGTTATATCCGACAACCGCATTTGCAACTACACCATCAGAACTTAATGTTAAATATTTACCAAGTGGTTCAATATATTATCAAGTAAAAGATGCTGACACAGAAGAAGTAATTATTCCATATGGAACAGGTTCAGCCATTAGTTGTGATAGTTCTGGTAATTATTTTAATCTATGGATGAATGGGTTTCAATCAGAAAGAAATTATAGATTAGGTGTTAAAATAGTTAGTGGTAGTGGAACAACAGATGAACAGGTTCACTACTTTGATAACGAATATGAATTTAGAGTGGTGAGATAAAATGCCTTATTTACCAAGTTCAGCAAGATTAAAGTCAGAATATTATCAAAAGTTATTAGACGCTGACATCATTGAACAACAAGAGTTATTCAAAAATTTAAAATTAAAACAAGAAGTGTCTGGTTCTTCCGATGCAATTAGTCCATTACGAGATGATGATGGAAATCTAATATCAATAGAATCACCAAGACAAGAAGGACAATCAATTAATGATGAGTTTGATGTCATTAGATTAGAAAACAGACAACAATATTTTGATGATAAAAATTTATCCAAAATAGATAATCAATTCACATTCTTTGTACCTCCACCTGAACTTGACAAACCAGAAGAAGAAAAAGAAAAAGAAATTATTAAAGTAGAAATCAAGAGAGAAGAAAAGAAAGCAAAACCAGATTTACATTTAAAGAAAGCGATGATTAGATTTATCAATAGAGCATTACGAGTTAATTATCCTTTAAATATGAGTACAAACTTATTAAATGCAAAAATTGTACTTGTGATAAAACAAAATATAAATCCAAAAAAGAAAGTTAAAGGTTCTACATTTTTATATTCATTTTTAACAAGAAAAAAGGAAAAAAGACAAAGTTTAAATTCATTTATGGTTCCAATTGTACTTCCTAAGTTTAACTTTAGATTTGGTTCTATTATAGCATTAACAAGATTACAGGGGTATATTAAAAATTTACAATATCAAAAAATTTATGATGAATTTATATTCACCAACAAAGAATTATTAAAATTTTGGGGTCAAGCAAATGAAAATGCACCAAGAGATGAATTTGATATGTTTAGTGTAAGTGGATTAGAAGATACGGTTGAGGTCAAATAATGGCAAGAGAATACGGATTTACAGAAAAAGAAAAGTCAACTTATTATTTACCAAATAGAGTATATAGTAGTTTTGGTCGTGATAATGATGACGACTTTATCGCACTTTATATTTACGATGAGAACGATGAAAATCTTTTAGATACTATATTTTTAGAAACAGAAGATATTGATTTAGATTCAGGTGAAAACTTTATCGATTTAAACATAGCAGAACATTTAAGAAAAGCAGGATACACAGAAGGTAATTTTAATGTTACTTATAAATTTTTACGAAGACTTGCTGGTGTAGAAAGACAAGTATATGTTTTTAGTAATGGAAATGTTTATAATGGATTGGTTAAAGAAAAAAAAATTAACGATGAAATAAGATACTTTACTGCACAACCAGAACAAAAGGGAGATAGAAGATTTGATTACCCACAAATCGTAGAACAAGAAGTATTTAAAAGAGATTTAACTTATGTAATAGATGAAATATCACCTGACAGAACTGAGTTAATTGTCGAACGAGATGAAATAATCAAAAACTCAGAATACATTGATGACTTTAAGTCTATGTCAGAAATGATAGAATATAAACCATTAAGAATTAATAACGCAGGTAAAATAAAATTTGATACCAAAGACCCATATGTTTTGGAATTTGATATCAATGATTTAGATAGAGGGTTTACACAAAATATGGTAGGCGGGGAAATCATTATACCTAAATTATATCAAATAGAAAACGAAACAACAACCAATGAAGATGTTGTTGTTGAAGAAATTATTGAAGTAGATTTCTTTGACCCACCAGAACCTGACCCCGACCCAACACCTTTACCTGAACCAGACGAAGAAGAAGAAGAAGAAGAAATTACAGAAGAAGAAATGGAACGTGATTATGGTATTGGAGCAGGAGATAGAAGCTAATGGGGGTAGAAGTTGATATATCAAATAGGTGATATAAAAACAGATTGGTCAGTTTTTAAAAGACCAACACAAGAATTGTTTGAAAGTTGGAAAAAAGAATTTTTAAAATTACCAAATGTTAATAATTACAATGTTTGGTTATGTGGTGGATTCCTACAAGATTGGGAAACATTCGATATAGACATTATATTGACTAATAAACCAAACTATTCTGAGTTAAAAGAAATACTTATGAAAGGATTTGAACTCGGAATAAAAAATAAAATTTTGGTTGATATACAACACGCTGATAAAGAACCTAAACAATTCTTTGAAGGTGACGTAAAAAAAATTGTATATGGACAAAAAATAATTAAAGGAGATGATGTTTTGGATAATCAAAGTAATAAAGTTTATGATGACTTATATACTTTTACAAAACATTATCCTACTAAAAAAGAATATAATAGAAAACCAATAAAGATAAACTAATATGGCAAGGTCAGAAAGAGCAAAACAATTAGAACAACAACTTATCTCACAAGGTAGAATACTTCCACCAAGAAGACAAGGTGCAGCAAGAAATGCATACATTGACTTTGATGTAACGGGTAGAGGAGACTTAGGAGAAGAAGGTGGACCACTATCACCAGGAAATGGATTGCCAATCGGTGGATTGATTGAGGGTGGAGAAGGTTATGGTTTGTACGGTGGAACTATTTATCAAAAACAAAAAGAATTAGAGAAAGACCCAGTTGACCCAATCAGAAGAAGAAAGAAAACTAAAAAAATTGTTAAAGAAAAAATCGTTAGTAGAAAAGTTGTTAAGATAGAAAGAGAAGATAGAGATTATGTAGCACGAATTGATGAAATATTAGATGCTAATCGTATTAGAGTTTCATTAAGTTATAATGACGGAGTAAATAAAACTAAACACAAAGGTCAAGACCAAAGTGCAGAAAAGTTTACTTATTGGAGAGTTAATTACGACAAAAGTAATGTAAACAGATTTAAAACTTATATGATTAATGGTAATAAACATTTTCTATTGGTTAATGATAAATTAGGAGCCGATAATCTATCAAGAAAAGTAAAATTAAAACAACCACTTACAACAGACTTAGATAGATTAGATAGAGTTTATTTTGCAGAAAAAAGATTACCAGACTATAAAGATAAAATTAAATTGGTTCCATTTGTTGACAGACCAGATGATGGAATATTTTTAAGAATACCTAATTTAAATTCAGTTGACAATCCTATCAATTGGGAATCAACTCAATTCCAAACTCACAATGATTTATTAGGAACCGATACATTATTAAATTTTGATTTAGAAGAAAAACTTATATCAGGTAGTTTATTAAGAACACAACCTACCGTAGATTATCAAAGAACAACAACTGATGTCAATATAGATTCAGATGATACCGGATTTGGTAATTATGTAAACTTTTCTTCTGCTGAATCAAGATTAAAAAACTTTAAGAAAAAATTAGAATTGATTGAAGGATATAATTCAACAAGTTCATCATTAACTTCTATATCAAGTTCAACAGATAGAATTTCTTATGTAGAAAAACAAAGAAAACGAGTTATCAATTCCTTTGACCCATTTGAACATTATTTGTATTTTGAAAGTTCATCTTTCTCAAGTGGTTCCAATGGAATATTCCACGATACATCTTGGCCAAAAACCAATTCATCTGCACCATATACATTAGCATCAGTCAGTAGTACACAATCGACAACTTGGTACAATAATATGATATTGAGTGCTTCCAATTATGATTTCAACAATCCAAACTCTTTGAGAAATTCTTTACCAGAACACATTTACGCAGATACTCAAAACAATGTATTCTTAGAATTTATGGATATGGTTGGACAACAATTTGATGAGATATGGGTTTATGTAAAACATATGACTGATGTCAATAAACGAGTAGAAAAATTATCAGAAGGTATATCAAAAGATGTTGCACGAGAGTTTGCTAAATCACTTGGATTAAATTTATATAGTGGTAATGACTTGGTGAATTTACCTGAATATTTATTAGGTAAAAACCCAGATGGTTCAACAAAATATGAAACACCACAAGAACAAATAACAGAAGAAATATGGAAACGAATACTTGCTAATCTACCTTTCTTTATCAAAGCAAAAGGAACGGAAAGAGCGGTTAAAGGATTATTAAGTTGTTATGGTATTCCAAGTTCTATGTTGAGAGTTCGTGAGTTTGGTGGTCCGGATAAAGGTACGAGAGTTAGTTATGAAATAAAAAGAAAGTTTACAAGAGCATTAGATTTTAAAGGTTCACAATATATACAAGTTCCTTGGAAAAATGATTCAAATGGTGAAGTTCCACAAACAATAGAATTTCGATTTAGAACACCATACAAAGCAAACCAAGTATTATTTAGAAAAGCAGCAGGATTCGGATTACAACTTGTTAATAGTGGTTCTACAAACTTTGGATATTTAAGATTAGCAGTAAGTAGTTCTACGGGAGTATCACATTTAGATACACCAAAATTAAAATTATTTAATGATGATATGTGGTCAGTTATGTTGACAAGAGTATCGTCAAGTGGAGAACAATTAGTAGATAACAACGCAAGTAGAAGTGTTGATTATGAATTAACAGCAAAACAATATGATGCTACAAGACAAAAGATTTTATATCAAGGTAGTTCGAGTTTAACCGTAGACGGAGACTCTGCTTTGTCCGCATCTTACAATCAAAAGGTTGTAAATAACTCATCAAACGCAACCTACATTGGTGGTAATGGTGCAAGTTTTGGTTCCCAACAATTTAGTGGTTCATTGATGGAATTTAGATTTTGGTCAGAACCATTAAGTCAAAGTGTATTTGATAATCACGTTAGAACACCGAAAGCATACAATGGTAATTATTCGGGTTCTTCATATGATAAATTATTATTTAGATTACCATTAGACGATAATAAAAATTTACAAACAAATCCAACAGCTTCTGAAATTTCATATCTAAATACATATCAAGGAAATATTACAGGTAGTAATATAAATGGATTTACAGGAAACTTTTACAGAACAATATCCGACCAAGAAAAGATGAGAGTACCAAATGTCGGTCCTAATCGTAGAAATGCAACCAAGATTAGAATAGAAGACAATTCATTAAAAGTTGGAACAGCATTATCACCAGATGTTCGTAATGAGGTATCATCACAAGACTTTGCACCATTAGATAGTAATCGTTTAGGTGTTTACTTTTCACCAGTCGATATTGTTAATGAGGATATCGTTTATAGTATTGCAGACTTATCATTTGATGATTTAATCGGGGACCCAAGAGATGAGTTCGAATATTCTTATAGAAGATTGTCAAAACTACAAAGAGATTATTTTAAACGATACAACAGGTCAAATAACTTTTGGGATTATTTAAGAATATTAAGTTTTTATGACTCAAGTGTATTCACACAAGTTAGACAATTATTACCAGCTCGTGCTAACTCAACATTGGGTGTATTAATAGAACCAAATATTTTAGAAAGAAGTAAAGAAGTATTGGGTAAACAACCAAGTTTCACAAATCGTTATTATGAAAACGCTACACCATTTAATGACGGGATATTGGTAACAAGAGTTAATAATGATAATCCAGATTCTAAATTCAGTACAGCAGATAGTAGTTATGATACTTATGAAGGAACATTTAATGTGGCATTTGAAACAGGTTCTAACATTGGTTTCTTGGGAATGCCAACACTAACGAGTCAAATACTTGGACAAAATGATAGAACAAAGGGGTTTGGAACTACATACTTAGAAGCAAGTGCTTCAATACCAATAACTTTAAACTTAACAGATTTTGTAGTTCCGATTATATCGGGTTCAAGAATAGCTGAACAAAACCAAGAACAACGACTATTTTTCAACACCACGGTTTCTGCATCCAAAGCTCGTGAAGCTGCAAATCCATTATATTGGGCAAATAGTAGTTCGTTCCACCCAACAGATATAGAAAGTGTGGCGGTATCAACACAATTATTTAGAACATTTTATTTGGGAACACAACTAACAAAGAATAATTCCTTTGACGGAAAAGACCCAATCGAAGTTACAATTGTAGCACCAAATGTAGTAGTAACACAAGATTCAGACTTAAGTAAACTAAGAACAGAATAAAACAATGGAAAATTTAACTTTCTTATATTTATTACTGAATAAGAATAGTTATATCATTTCCACAGGAGTAAAATAAATGGGATTTTTAGATAATACAACAATAACAGTAGATGCTATTTTGACAAAAAAAGGTCGTGAACTTTTGGCAAGAGGGCAGAATGAATTTAGAATTACAAAGTTTGCATTAGCAGACGACGAAATTGATTACAATTTATACGATACCACACACCCAAATGGTTCAAATTATTATGGTGCGGTGATTGAAAATATGCCTTTGTTAGAAGCATTCGTAGATGAAAATCAATTACTAAGATATAAACTAACTACACTTCCAAAGGAAACAGCAAAACTTCCTATCTTGGAATTACCAAACGCATCGATGACATTCAATGGACCAGGTATTACACAAGCAATCACACCAAACACAAGAAATGGTGTTGATAGTGCATACACATTTGTTTTACAAGATGCGTCAATCGCAAACATTACACCGATTGTAGCAAGAAGTGGTGGTGGTTCCGGTCCAGGAATTGGAGCCTTTGATGACTCAACAGAAGCAATAATTCGTAGAGAAAGAGGATTACTTCCAAACGGAACAATTGACCAAGATTTCTTATCAAGAGCAACAACACCAGTATTCTTAAATGAAGCAGAGAGAAAACGTTCAGTTACCATTACATCTAAAGCAGTAAATATTATTGCAAGGTCAATCACAACACAAAAGTCAACCAATATAACCGTAGTCGGTCTTGATACAGGAGCAACTTATAATTTGCCAATCACTGTAAAAGCAGACCCAAGTAAAATATAAGGAGTAGATAATGTCATTTCAAAGATTCAATAGAGCAGACGACATAGTAGAAAATCAAAGAACGACTATCACGAGTGGTTTGTGGACAGGTGGTGGAACACAATTAACAACATTTTATACAGCATCAGCTGCAGGAGAACAAACAGGTTCTTATTTAAATGTTTATAATGTAGACCCAACAGGTAGTTCAGCTGAGGTTCAGTTTTCATTAGGATATGCACACGTTGATGGTAAGGGTTCATCAGGAAACACAACCAAATCTACATTAGGTCGTAGACAAACAAAAGCATTGTATGGTCAATTTAGAAATTTACTATTACCACCAAACACAGATAAGTTTACATTTACAAATGGAAGTACCGTATCTAAAGACGACTTCTATTTTGTATCATTTAACAGAGCTCGTATGAGAGAAAAAGTTAATCCAGGTAATTGGGAATTATCATTAGATGGTGGAGGTGATAAAGTAACATTGATTGATGATAGTTCAACAACATCAGGAGTTACCGTAGACCAAGGTGGAAGAGTATTTAATGTTGTTGCAGGAACCATTTCAGGTGGTGTAACAGAAGCAGCATCTGCTACAACTGGAGATGGAGCATATGGATTATTTTATCCAGACTTGGGTGTTATTTTGTTAAATGCACAAAAACTTGACGACGAGGTTGCGGATATCTCAACAACTCGTTCAACAGATACATTTGATAATAATCCACAAGTATTATTTAATTCATTAGTTCAAGGTGCGAGTTTTAGAGCAAGACGAGAAGAAGAAATTAGTTCAACAAATTTCTTTTGTAGAATAAACAACAAGAAGTTTAACTTTAGTTCTAATCCAACATTTGCAACGGCATCTGATGGTTCATTAACGCAACCAACTTTCTTTAAAGACCCACAAACATTTATAACACAAGTAGGTCTTTACAATAATGATAACGAATTGTTGGCAGTTGCTAAACTATCAAAACCATTATTAAATTCATACGCAAGGGAAGCTATTATTAAAGTGAAACTTGATTTTTAGGACAATCTTATGTTCAAGAATCTTGACCCACAAGACATATCTAAAAAACCATTTTCGAGTTTTAAAAACTTTACATTCACTAACAACGATAGTGGGAGTGGTGTATGGTTGGTAAAGGCTCGTTCAGGTTCTCAATACAATTACGATAGTGGTTCAGACTCAGTTACAAATATCGTTTCAGGTTCAGTAACAACAAGATACTTTGGTTTACCTACTTGGCACTTTTTAAATAAAGTGTTTTACAAAGATGCGGATAAACCATATAGAACTTTCGGAAACAATGACCCATTTAAAGAAAATAGAGAACTCAATACAAGTGCAAGTATTATTAGTGTTGCAAGAGGATTGTATGGTGAAAAAATTAAACCTGAATCAGTTGATTTAGATATTACAATCGGTAGTAATACATTTACACTTAAAGATGATGGAGACGGAAATCTTTATGACAATGCACATTCAGCAAGTTTTGCAGCATTTAAATCAAGTTCGTTTAATAGAAGTCAAGGAGTTCAATCTAATGGAAGTGGTTCAGAAGTCGGTAATGTATTTTATTCACAAGGTTTAATTATATTGACAGATACCGGTTCTTATACAGGTGATTCTAATTCATACACTTTAAAATATCAAGCAACACAAACTCATTATGAATATGAATATCGTGTTACAGCTAAACCATATGAATTTAACACCACTACAAATATTAGTGTTACACCAGACAGAACAGGAAATTTAACTTTACCTTCTGGTACGGTTAGTATGTCAAGGTTCTTACCACCAAGTGATAGACCAGATTCAGAGGGTCGTGGAACATATAATTCATCTTACACAGCAGCATCAGAATCATTGGGATTTGTAACGGGTTCAGAGTTTCATCCTTATGTAACTCAAATCGGACTTTACACTGAAGACGGAGAACTTGCAGCAGTCGGTAAGGTTGCAAAACCTATCAAATTATCAAATGAAATCTCGACTACATTTGTAGTTCGTTTTGATATATAATCTTTCCCTATCTTATATTTATTATTGACTAAAACTCAACGGAGAAAACAATGTTTCATTTAGTGAAATCAATGGTTATGTCAATTGTTATGTTTGGACTTGTCTTTGGACAATCCCCAATCATACGAGTAAAACAAATAGGTAGTTGGGATTCACCACAAACTTGGTGGAAAGACTCAGTTACACAAAATTTAGATACTTTCTTAGCAGCAGATGCGTCAAATCCAGCATTCGATAATAATAACTTCGATATCTGGAGAGATAAAGTCTTGGAAATGGAAGTTACCTTAGATGATGTAGGGGAAGATATTACTACACTTAGGTTTGATATTGCATTCGATAACGACTTAATCACTTGGGTAGAATCAGGTGAAACATCAGTTAATGCTTGGAGTCAAGGAGAATCCAAAGTTGTTAAAGGAAGTCATATATCAAGTTGGACTGAAGGTGATGAATCATCAGGAGCAGACTATTCATTTGAAGTAGTTCATTATCAAAATGTCGGTTATCAAGATTCATTAGCAGTCGGAACATCTGAAACATTAGTAGAAGAATCGATATCCGATACAAGATACGATTGGTTAAGAGTTACTATGGTATCACACGGAGTTGACGCAGATAATGACGGAACACCAGATAAAACATTCGGAACTGGTAATGGAAACCAAGCACAAATAATAAAATTATATTTTAAAATAAATGATGTTGTTGATGACTTTGCACCAAAAGCGTTTAGAATACCAACATTTTATGACGGGTCATCAGGATATTACACTTATGTATCAGACGCATATTTATTAGATTATAAAGTTTACATTGACGGAAATTGGGGTAATTACTATACAGGTGAAAGAACCTTTAACGGAGCTGCTCGTGGTGATATTACACTACACCCGAAACTTGTTGATGTTGAAGGATATATGAGATACATTGGAGAATACGACGGAACAAATGCATATTCAAGAAACAAATATCCAATGATGAAAGTTATCTTTGAATTAGATGAAACCAATCCAGACAATTTTTCTAATTGGAGAAATCCAAGAGATGTTAATTATCCTTCAAGTTTAACAGATGAATCTTTAAATGATGATGTTATGGGTAGTTATGATAACGCTGGAACATTTGCATTAGGGTATCAACATATGAGATACTATGAACAAAATGCCGGAACAACATCAGACCAAAAAATCCAAAACGACGGATTTAGAGGAGTTAGTTATTGGTATTGGACATACACAGATGATAAAGGATATTTTAATATTTCTTTACCGAGAAACAACAGATATCGTATGTCGTTCTGGCCACCAGAAGCAGATGACTATGTTGGAGACCACACAACTTATTTATTAGATAGAGGAGCAATCACCAACATCAATGATGCAATCGCATCATTTAATTTCCAATCAAATAAATTTGATAACGAAACCGATATTGATATTGCAACACCAAGTGCGTATTTAATCGGTGATGTAGACGGAGATGACAAGTTCCAATTAAACGACACATACTTCTTATGGGCATACACATCAGGAGTATTTGAAACAAACTACACACACTACAATGGAGAAACTTATCAACAATGGTCAAGTATTGATAATTTAAAATCTGGAAACAATGATGAAACTTTAAATTATTATCAAGTACACGACGGAAACACAAGAAACCAAAGAAGAGAGTTCAGTATATTTGTTGATGATGATTTAGCACAAGAAACCGCAACACTAACACAAGACGGAGGTGGAGTTATTTGGTTAAATCCATTAATGGATGATGTTCAAACAGGATTAGACACATTATCAATTAAGTTAGGAGCAGGTAGTTCTACATTTGGAGATGATGTAAATCCAGATTACTTATTTAAAACTGATGATAATTCTAAACAAGTAGATATCATTGGAACTGATAATGATTCAGACATCGCATATTACTTTACCGGTGATATGAATTTAACAGGTGTTAAAGTAGATGTAAACGGAACAGCTACAACACCAACACTTGATGGAACAACATTTTATCGTTGGGGTAATGGTTCACCACCAACCGAGTGGGCAAGAACATCATCACCAAGAACAATAGTTGAAAATCCAGATGTTCGTTTATCATTACCAGCAGACGGAAGTGTTAAAGTACAAATGGGTAATCAAGTTGTAGTTCCTTTGACCATTACACCAATCGCAGACCAAATGACTGGTGAAGTAAACAAGATAGCAGGATATGAGTTTGAGGTTAGATTTAAAGCAGACCAATTACAATTCTTAGACGCTCAAACAGGATTACTTCCAGGCCCTTGGATGACTTACTTAAATGAAAGTGAGATTGACGAAGAAGGATACAAAACAATTTCATTTGGTTCATTAGAAAACTCACCGAACAATGCACCAATCGATTATTACATAACAGAAGAAATAGTTGGATTAGAATTAGTATTCCAATCATTAATTAGTGAAAACAATCCAGACGAGTGGATTACAGCAGACTTACAATTCGTAGGTAAATATGCAGCAGGTAATCCAAACGGAGACGACTTACTAATGGAAAGACAAAGTGGTAATATTCGTATTTGGAATAAGTATTGGGCATTCGGTGGTGGACAACCACAAGAAGATGAATTAACTTATGTTTATCCAAATCCATTTATACAATCAGAACACAACGACATAAACTTCCAATTCTTTATGGAACAAGCCGGAGATGTTAAGATTAGTATTTACAATATTAACGGACAGAAAGTTGCAACAATCTTAGAAGAATCAGTACAAGAAGGTTTACACAACTTTAAGTTTGATGAATTACCAGAATCATCTGACCCACAATTCCATAGTGGTTATCAGAATTTAGATTCAGGTATTTATGTATTCTTAATGGAAACTGAAAATAAAATCAAATCAAAGAAATTTACAATTTTAAAATAGGAGTAAGTAATGAAAAAACTATTAACATTATTAGTATTAACGGGAACATTATTCGCACAAGCAAATAATATCTTTACACTTAATCCAAGTGTAAGTAGTGCCGGTATGGGTAATGTCGGTATAGCAAATGCAGAAGTTAAAAATGTATTTCACAATCCAGCGTTTGCAGGACTAAAAGAATCACACCAAGAAGTTTCTTATGTGGAGTGGTTACCAAACCTAACAGATGATATGGGATATCAAAGTATTTTGATTACATCAAATATGGGTTGGTCAAGTGAGATATTTTATTTTAACTACGGAACTCAAACACAATCAGACCAATACGGAGTAGTGTTGGGAGATTTCGAATCATCATCATATAGAGTAAGTGGTGGATATGGATTTGAGTTTAGAGATTGGTTAGTAGGAGCAAGACTAAATCTATACAATCACAACATTATAGATGACTATGATGTCAAGATGAATTTTGGATTTGACTTAGGTGCTTACAAAGAATTTGGAAACACATCATTAGGATTAGTTTTAAAAGATGTTGGTGGAAAAACAGAATTTTTAGACCAAAAAATAAATCTACCTATGTCGGTAGGTGTTGGTGTTGGTCATCAATTTGGAAACTTTACACTATCATCAGATGTAAAATTCTATGAAGACTACAATTCTATTGGACTTGGTGGACAATATGATTTAGGTATCGCAAGTTTAAAATTAGGATACTACACAGAATCAGAATTTGATGTAGACTATCTAACATTTGGTGGTGGTATTGACGCAGGTGTTGTTGATATATCATTAGCATATTATTACAACACAGATAGTTTTTTTAACGAAACTTTAATGATTTCTTTTGGGTTTGACTTATAATGGATACTTTAGGAATATGGAATTCATTGTCATACCTTGACGGAATAATGTTTACAATATGGTTAGGTATATTGTATTATGGTAAATGCTGGATAGACAGCAAATTTAAATAGGAGAAACAAAATGAATTGTGATTGTTGCAATTGTAATTGTTGTTAATTAAGGAGAGAATAAAATGGCGAAACAAGTAGACGCAGAGCAGTTAGTAGATAATTTACAAAACGCAAAGTTCGGACTATCAATTCAGAACATCGTTGCTATCGTAACGGTATTATCATCACTCATCGCAGGTTGGTATACTTTTACAGGTAGAATAGATTCATTAGAAGAAGTAGTTCAGGGATTTGCAGAAACATCAGACATAGAATTAGTTGGACAAAAGTTAGACGCATTTGAAAAACAAATCGACTACCTTACAGAAAAGATTGATTCATATGAGGGTGTAGACTTATCAGATATCAAAGGTGATATCGTAGGTCTAAAAGGTGAAGTGAAATCATTTAATAGTGCTATCAAAACACTTGATAACAAGATTGAAGAATTCCACGGAGACCCATTAGCTAAATTTAAAAAATAAACAGGAGTAGAAATATGAAACATTTATTCAACATATTTGTGTTGATGTTTTTATTAGTTTGTGCAACATCTAATATTGAAGCACAATCAGCAAAAACAAAAGTACAATCTAAAATAGCATCATACGAGGCAGAAAAAACCTTAGATGATATTAAATGGTATGACGGAGAACCAGAAGGAATACAATTAATTCAGATTTCTATTCCACAAAACATTATCAATCAATATCCAGAACTTAGAGATAAAAGAGTGGGGTTTGGTATAACCAATCGAATTATCGAAGTCTTAGAAGAGGCAGGTCGTTTTTATTTCGTAGAAGAAAAAGACGAAGTAATAAATAAAATCGTACAAGAGTGGGAAAGAAGTGTTGATGGATTATTGGAAGAAGAACTAAATGTCGGTAAGTTCGCAACAACCAAATGGTTTGCTTATGCAGAAGTTTATGACTTTGCAGTATCCAATCAAGAAGAAATCAAAAGAAGAAAAGCAAAAATAACCAACACAACTATGGTTGGTATCCAAGTTCGTTTAGTAAATGTAGAAACAGGTAGATACATTACAGGTAGTGGATTAGGAACAAGTGCAAAAGAGGGAGAAGGTTTGTTAAAAAATCTTGATATGTCTTTTGACCAATCAACCGTATCATTTGCAACAACAGGTGCAGTCATTACAGCAGTGGCTAATGTGTTGAGAAGAATGGAAAAAAGAGGTTGGTAAAATGAATGAAATGGTTACTCACTATATTATTAATAGGTAGTCTTTACGGACAAGGTTTTGGTTATAATTATATAGACCCTTGTAATCAACAAACGGTTAATCTTAATTATAAAACCGAAACTACACCAGGTGGATTTTGGGTTACTTATTATAATCAACGAAAGTTTTTTACTTGGTTGGAAGTAGCAGACGGAACACTACAAAATTGGACACAACAAGTTTATAGTGATTTCGAAAAACTATTTCCTTGTGCAGTTAATGTAGCAGAAGAAGCATTAGCATCTGCTATATCGACAAACTTGTCCGATGAGTTGGAACAAGATGACGAAGAAGATATTGGAGCTTCGGAACCAAGTTTTATCGGTGGTGATATCGTTAATACTTTTTACGATTGGGGTTCAGTAGCAACATTTAACTCAGTATACACAAGAGAAAATTTTGATTTAACACAAGAGTATAATTATACTTTAAACATTACTTTAGATTTAAAAAAGGTATTGGGTTTGTATGGTAATACCAGAAAGTCAAAGGAAAAAAGACAAAGTGCATTTTGGAATGCTGGAGCATTGTATTACAGAACTTTTGAGGGTAGTGATTGGTTAATCACAGGAAATTATGGAAAAGTAATTCGTAATGATATAAACCAAGTTGGATTATTAAGTTCATCTATTGGTCAAATATCAAGAGAAAACTTTTTAAATTTAAACCTAATGTATGGGTATAAATATCCAATACAATTTAGAGATAATACAATTAACTTACAGACTTTCGTAAGTTATACGATATTTAGATATTTTGAGGGTTTAAAAACAGAAAACAAATATTTATTATTAGAAAGTCCTATATTGGTTTACCCAGGTGCAAGTATCGATATAAACTTTACCGAAACATTTAAAATGAACTTCGGTTTTTACATTGGATACAACACTTTGGTAAATGATTTAGGCGAACGAAACATAAGTTATTCCTTAGTATTTGGAACTAACTTTTAGGAGGATAAAATGAAAAAACTATGGTCAATAGTATTACTATGTGGAATAGTATTTGCACAATTACCACAACCAACAATGGTTGGACAAGATGATTTACAAGTTCCTACTTTAACCATTAACAACTTTGTTAATCAAGCAGAGATTGTGGGATTAGAGGACACTCGTGTTTTCTTAGGTATAACAAATATACTAACTGAAAATGTAATGGATTCAAGATATGAATTGGTAGAAAATGATTCAGACTTTGAATTAACAGCAAGAGTTGTTTATCTTGGAAAACCAAGAACCAGCACAACAATACTTGGTTTATTCAGAAGAGAAACCACTACAACAGAAGTTCGTGTAGTTGTTGAATTGAAAAACAAAAAAACAGGTGTAGTAAGAACTGGTAATGGAACAGGAACTATCGATAGAGAAATTAGTTCCACAGGTTTTCAAATAAATGAAGAACTACCTTTCGATAGAAGTGAACTCGGTGGAGCACTGAAAGAGGCGATAGGTAATGCGGTTCAAAACATCTTATAAAGAAATACTTTCAATATTATCTGCGGTATTATTGTTAGGAACAACAATCTTTATCAACAAGTATGATGTAAAACAATTGTATCGTGAGTTTGTTGGGCTGAGATTAAAAGTTCAACTTCAAGAAGATATGATAAAAAATCTTGAAGAAAAACTTGACTACCACATTGAATTATCACAAGACTTAACCAAAGAACTTGATGAACACAATAAAAGTCGTGGTAAAGAAAACGCACTATTATTAGAAAGATTATATGACTTAGAACAAAAAGTAGAAATACTTTCATCAAAACCTTTATCTTCTTATATATCAGGAAATGATAGATTTGAGTTTACCGATAAACAAGTAAATCGAATCGGACAATATGAAACCAAAGGTCAAGTATTGGTTGCTTGGAAAGATGATTATCTTACAACTAAAAAAGTTAATGTCAATACTATCGGTGAAATTAATTTATCACCAAAGATAGAAAAACTTGACAAAGACAAATTTGTTTCGTATATTGATGAGAGTTTTGTAGGTGGGATTACTATACGAGGACGAGGAGATGTCCAAAAAATAGAACCACCAAGAAACCAATTTAGTGTTGGGCCTTTCATTGGTGTAGCATACAACAACACCACCGGTATGACAGAACCAGTCATCGGTATTGGAGTTACATATAATATGTTAAAAATATGGGATTGGAGATAATGGATAAATTAATTATAGCAATATGTTGTTTAATGGTCATAGGATATGTTCAAATATCAATGTGGAAAGACAAAGATAAGTTATGATTAAACTAACTTTATCAGGTGGTAATCAAGTGATAGAAAAGGTATGTAATCATTGCGGGTGTCATATGGAAGACTTACAAGTAGAAGATATATTGGTTAAACCAAAGTGGGCAAACTCAGATAATATGACATTTAAATATAAAGACGGAACAGAAATAACCAGAACAGAATTACCAGAAGAATTAAATAATTGTAAATGTGAGCATTGTAATGATTAAATTAGAAACATTATTGGAAAAACACCCAGACGATATAGATTCAACATCAGGAGTGATTATAGAACACGCTGATACTATATTATTATTAAAGAAATCTGAGGGTAATTACTCTATACCGAAAGGTCATATGAGAAAGGGTGAAACACCAAGACAGGCAATGAAAAGAGAATTAAAAGAAGAAACACAATTAGAACTACCACACGAACCAAAGTTCTTATACAAAGTAGAAAGACCAATAAACAAAGGTGGAAACTTTATGTATGTATTTCATTATCTATCAGACCACGAGTTAACACCAACACTCGACCACGAACACACAGACTTCGGGTATTATCAAAAAGATGAACTACCAGAAGACATATATTATTTAAGGAAATATCTAAAATGAAAAAAACACTAACAGAAATATATAATCTTATGGAATCAAAAGACTTTGAGTATGTCGCAAGAGAGATAGTTAGACATTATGGATTACCTACCAAAGTAAAGTTCACAATGGGTAGAAACACTTCAAACAAAGATAAAGGTGATTACAAGTTTTTAGAAGATACGATTTATATCAGACCAAAAGGATATAGAAACAATAAAGAATTCATAGAAACACTTCTACACGAAATACATCACGCGGTAAGAGTTCATCGATACGGACTAAAAAAGTTCTTAAAGATGTATCAACAAGCAGATGATGTCGCATTGTCTATTGGTGGTGAAAAGTATCGTGATAATAAATGGGAAAAGAAAGCTGAGGGGTGGGCTAAACACGAATATAATAGATATTTTAAAGATAAATTTTTTGATGTAGATTAGTTATATATAGAATTTTCCCCTTTTCGTCTACCTACCTACAATAATATATATGTACTTTTTTTAAAAAAATCACATTTATTTTTCTCAAAATAAAAAAAAGTTCATTTTAGAAGTTTTATCTTATACTTATTAATGTATGAAAACTCGTTCAGCTAAGAATAAAGGTAAAAGGTTACAAAACGACGTTCGTGATTTAATCTTAGAAACATTCAAGGAATTAGAGCCAGATGATGTTCGTTCAACCACTATGGGAGATAGTGGGGAAGATGTTCTATTATCACCAGCCGCTCGTAAATTATTTCCTTTCTCAGTAGAGTGTAAAAACCAAGAAAAACTTAATATATGGAGTTCCCTTCAACAAGCAGAAGATAATGCCGGTGAACACATACCTTTGGTAGTGTTTAAGAGAAATCGTAGTAAAACCTATGTGGCATTTGAGCTGGACAAATTAATGGAGATACTCAATGAAAAAGATAGTAAGTTATAAATGTAATGCGGGTGAATACATAACAGATAGTTATTTGAAGTTAGGTTGGATGATATTTAGTCATAGATGTTGGCATTTATACAACCACGGCAAATGGATAGATTAATGACAAAGAAAAATAAATCAATATATGATTCTGGAACCACAAAAGGTAGTGCACCAAGAACATCAAACAAAAAAAAGTATGATGATAATTGGGAAAAAATATTTGGAAACAAAAAGGACAAAAAGAAAAATGAAAAAAAAGACAGCAATAGTTAGTGGATACTTTGACCCACTACATATAGGACACTTAGAATACTTTAAAATGGCTAAGGACTTAGCAGACGAATTAATCGTTATCGTTAATAATCGTGAACAATGTATGAAGAAAAAAGGTGATGAGTTTATGATTGAAAAAGATAGATTAGAAATCGTATTTCATTTAGATATGGTTGATGAAGCAATCTTAGCAGTTGATAAAGATAAGACCGTGTGTAAATCATTAGAAATGGTAGCACAATTTAAACCACACAATGACTTAGTATTTTGTAATGGTGGTGATAGAGATGCAAGTAATTCACCAGAAGTAAAAGTATGTAGTGAATTAGGAATTGAATTCCAACAAGGATTGGGTAAGAAAATTCGTTCATCATCAGAATTTACCGGATTAGTAGAATATGACAAACCAGCAAAAGATAGATAGTGATAAATTATAACCAAACAACCAAAACACCAGTAGATGAACTATTGTGTTTAACATATGTATCTGAGTATGGTGGTTCACCTAAACCAGGTGTTATATCGTCAAAACCAAGTGTAGGCGGTGAGTTCGTCAATATGTATGGGTTACCAAGTGATAGAAAACATTTGATAGAAACCAAAGAAGGTGATTTAATAGGTATTTGTGATAAAACAAATAAACTTTGTAGGTTCAACATTATTGATGATACTTATATAGTGCAGATACCAAGTATATTGAAATTGAAAGCAGAAGTAGACAAAATACCAGATGTTCCATTTAACCGAAAAAACTTGTATAAGTATAGATTCAATCAAAAGAAAATAAATAAAAATGAATATTGATAAAATATATATTCCGACATTGGGTAGAGTAGATAATCAAATAACTTACAATACTTTACCAGACTTCTTGAAAAAGATAACTTATTTGGTTATTCAAGACCACGAATTAAGTGATATCAAAAAGAACTATCCAGACGCAAATCTTATTAGATTACCAAACGAAATAAAAGGTATTGCTAGAACTCGTGAACATATTATTAAACTTGCTGGTAAAACTATATTTGCTATGTTTGATGATGATATGGAATTCATCAGAAGAAACGTCGATAGAAAAACCTTAAAAAAGGTTGGTGATAAATCACAAACACCAATGACAGAAGACGACTGGAAAGAAATGATTGAAAAAGCAGAAACTTGGTTAAACGGAGATTATACAATTGGGGGTATGAGAATGCAAGGATTACCACCAAGGGAATCAGATGATATTGAATTTGGTAAAATAGCACAAGTATTTTTTATCAATGGAAATAAAATCACACCAAACAAAATAAAATGGGATATACAATTTTCAGAAGATATTTATTTTATATTACAAGTATTGAGTCAAGGTGGTAAAACTATTATGACGGATAAATTTTTATACACGCATCCAAATGGTTATTTTTCAGAAGGTGGGTGTAGTAATGAAGGTAGAACCGTGGATTCCGATACACATACCATTAGAGAAGTAGCAAGTAGATTTCCACATATAATTAAATTCACTAATGACCATTACGATAGAGACGGAGAACTATCACAAAAATACATAGTGAATTGGAAGAAAGCATACAAAACAACAGAATATAATGAGTTTGATAAATGGAAATAGTTTCGTTATTAGATAAGGTTTTAAAATCTCGTGGACAATCATTAAAGAAGTCCAACGAGTATATGTGGTGGAGTCCATTTACACAACACCATAAACCAAAACTACAAGTTAATATCCAAACCGGTAAATGGCATTGTTGGGTAAGTAATCAAGGTGGACATAACCTTTATCAATTATTTAAGAAAGTTGGTGCGGGATACAATGACTTTAAAGAATTAAATAAATTACTTGGAGATGTTTCGTTTTACA
>Ga0222719_10000927_pt1 | contig 29105 bp, 42 predicted proteins | sample C33_34DmetaG_FD_165039 | JGI IMG/M metagenome (GOLD analysis project Ga0222719, IMG submission 165039) | Estuarine water microbial communities from San Francisco Bay, California, United States - C33_34D | ecosystem: Environmental > Aquatic > Marine > Unclassified | place: USA: California...
ATAGCAAAGATTGTGCCGAATGGCAACATTAAATTTTAAATAAATCTTGAATTGATTTGGCAGTATGTGCTGTAGTCACTTCGCCAAAGGTTTTAATGCGTTGTGGAGGCATTACCACTTTTCCACGACGCCAAAACTCTCGTGCATCATACCAGTGATGACGCTCATAAGATCGCCACAGAGCATTGATGCGTTCAGCAGCTTCATCAAACTCGTCGAATAAGGGATTTTCCAAAGATATGCGATCTTTGGCTTCATCCATCCACTCAACTGCACACCAAGGTGAAAATCGAGCTACATTGACAGCTTCTCGCAGAGTGCGTTTCACACTCCACACAGAGTATCCGCCAGGTGAAAATTTAGGTGTTGATCTAGCCATAGATTGTATATTCTCCTAATGATACGATTAAAAGGATGATAAGTGAGTATTGAACAATTTTAAGTAAGCAGTAGGTGGTTAAGTCAGCCATTTACTGCCTTTTCTTGTAAGTGATTGAAGTGATCTACAATGTCAACAATGAATCGAGCTGCAAAGAACTCACCGTGTGATTCTTTTAACAGTTCATACTCCTGCATTGTTTCAGGTGAGTGTTGTGTGAGGACAGCTTTTGCCTCTGCAAGTGATGGACGTTTGTGCATTCGTCATTCCTTATTATGGTTGAATAGTTATAAGACAATTTATTCTTGACTTATAAAAACATTATAGCTAAAATAATCACATGTATGCAACTGAAAAATATGTTCGAATGGAAGTGAAAGACGTTCATTCGCAAATTCATGAGCTGGCAAATGATCTTGGTGGAGACATTCGTTTTTTACACCAAGAGATCACTGAACAGCGCAATTTAATTGAACAACTAGTTCAAGACATTTCAGAGTTAAGAGAGAAATTTAATGCCCAGCTATAAAGTTGTGTTATTTTCTGATTCAATACATCAACAATACATGATTGATCAGGAATTAGCAATTAATAATGCACTTCCTCAAGTAACCACTGAACAAGCTACTCATGAAGATGCTCGTCTTGCGCTCTATTCTACAATTCCCACTCGAATGCCTGCACTGTTAGTTCTCAAAGATGGTGCGCGGCTACAAATAAGGCACGCCAAGCGTGGTCATGATGAAATCGTGACTTGGATAAAATCTATAGTTGGCGTATAGTGCCTAAAGCTATTGCCTTTATTCCTCATAAACAACGAATCGAACAACATCGCGTAGACTATTTGCGTGTCATTTCTGATGCTATGGAGTATCCTTTTCAAGCAGAAGATGGCCGTGAACTAGCTCCAATTCAACAAAAACTAGCTCAAGCTTGTGCTACGTACTCAAAACTCCCCTACTGGTCTTTTACTAATTGCTGTACAGATTCATTGCAAATGGCTGTGCAACTTTTAACTAATGTAGGTGATAGAGTGATAGTTCCGGCATATGGATGGAGAGCTTTTTCTAATGCTCCTACTATTATGGGTCGTGAGGTTGATTTTTGTGATATTGATACAACAGGAAATGTTGATTTGAACGAACTTGAATCTATGATAAAGCAAGAAGCTCCAGCTGCTGTGATCATAGTACATAACTTTGGAACTATTGTAGATGTGTCTCAAATTGCTTCTACGTGTGAACGCTATGGAGTAAAGATAATTGAAGACGCTGCTCCATCGTTCTATATGGGTGAGCCTTATACATATAAACCTGGTCACTCATCAGATGTAGTGTGTTATTCTTTTGATTTTACAAAGTTTCCTGGCTGTTTAGGATCAGGAGGTGGACTTGCTACTCGTGATGCTGAGTTATCTGATAGAATCTATGAACTTCAAGCACATGGCACAGATCGCAACAAACAAGTTGTAGGAATTGGAACAAAGAGTTTTATGGATAATACTTCTTGTGCTGTTCTTTTAAAAGAGTTTGAGATTTTTGAACAAAATCAGTATCGAGAGCGTCGAAGACAGAATGCTACTTGGTATATAAACAATCTTCCCTATAAATCTATACCAGGAGAAAATTATATTTGGGAAAGGTATTCAATGTTTGTTCCTTCAAAAGAAGTTGTGGATGTTTTAGAGCGACTTCACTCTATTAAGTGTTTAGCTCGTACAATGTTCAAACAACCTCTTAACACCTATTCTTTTTATAAAAGCCGTAAACATCTTCCTAAAGTACTGCACTTTGTAGATAACTTAGTACATCTTCCTTGTCATCAACATATGACTGAAGAAGAGTTGATAAGAATAAAAGAAGTATTATCATGAAAATCTTAATTACAGGCGGATTAGGATTTATTGGATCTCACCTTGTAGCAGCTTTTGGGCACAAGCATAGCGTGGATATACAAGATAATTTTTCAGAAGATTATATTGGTTATAAAATGATTCACAGAGGCTCACAAGGACTCTGTGAAACTAATGAGATAGAGAAAAAGCACAGAAAACTAAACCTTGAATACAGACTTAAAATGATTCAAGGTAAATATAATGAAATATTTAGATATTGGACTTTTAATCAACTTCCTAAAAAAGAGTATGATTTAATTATCAACTGTGGTTCGCTGTGTGAAGCAATACTATCAGGATATGTTTCACATTTCTCAAGAGAATCAATATTTGTAGGAACTCAACAAATTAAACGTCAATTTCCTCAAACACCTGTGCTACACATAAGTAGTAGCATGGTTTATGGCACTTGGGAAGAAGTAATTGACGAGCAGTACTCTTTAGGATCTGAGAACCCTTATGGTGCTAATAAAATAAAGGCAGAAAAGGTTTGCGACAAAAATGATGTAATTTTGCGGCCCATACATGTTTATGGTATAGGTGATTCAAAATTTCCAATCTGGATGAACATAGAGCGACAGATTGCAGCCGCAAAACCAGTACTTATAGAAGAAGCTGGATGTATTTATATCAACGACTTTGTACTAGCAGTAAAAAATATTGTAGACAAATGGATTCCAGGAACGTATAATATATCCTACATATTTAGAAGATCAGCTGAAGCACTAAAAACAGTTTATCCTAAACCTTTTGAGACACAAATCAAACTTGGTCCAACAGGTAAACCTCGTGGGTTATTAAACTGTGATAAGCTAATAAAAACATTTGGAGTTGACTTTGAATACCAAACCTATGAGGAAACAGTCAGAGACTATTATAGACGATATGAAGATATATGTTAAAAATAATGACGTAGGTCGAGCCTTACGTATCATGAAGAAAAAGATGTTAGCTGAAGGTCTTGGAAAAGAACTCAGAGATAGACGATTTTTTCGGTCAAAAGGTGAAGAGCGTAGGTTAGCAGAAAAAGCTGGACGAAAGCGTTGGGAAAAGAAACGTGCTCAACTAGAGCAAAAGTTTATACGTGAAGAACGCAATCAGATACGTAATAATCGAAAGAAAAAGAATGTTCAAAGATCTAACCAAAATTCAAATCAATCTAGAAACCAATCACGTCCACCTCGCAATCAGAATCAACGATAATCACGTTCATAACCTAGTTTTTTCATTTGATACTTTTACTCATATTATGAGTAAGGATGTAGAAAAGTGGTGTGGACAAATACATGGAAGATATTGGGAGTTGCAAAAGCTTTCAAACCGTGTTAAACTCTTTTCAGAATCATATGAATATCATTATAGATTTTCTTTAGATGAATGGAATACGATTCGTAGACAATTTTTAAAATGCTTGAAAAAATATACGTTGCACAAGAAGCAATAAATAATAATGTAAACAAGAGATTACTAGGTAAAAACCCATCCTTAGATTATAGTGGCGCAATAGGTTGGGAATATGATGTCATGGATTGGCATACTATGTATCTTGGTTTATTCCTTATTGATACTTTTAAGATTGATAAAAATCAATGTATTGATATAGGTGGTTTTAAAGGATTTTTTTCATCTGTTTATAGTAGACATTTTAAAGAAGTACACACTTTTGAACCAAATCCTTACGCCTATATTACAGCTAAGTTAAGTTTTAAAAGACAAGAGTTACCTAACGTAACTCTTCACAAAATTCCACTATTTGAGGAAGAAAAAGAAACAAATTTTTATTTAAATTTTTATGATACAGATAAGAAATTTGTAGCAGCTCAGAGTAATTTAGAAAAAAAACCAAAAAACTCAAATTTCTATACTGAAGTTATCAAAGTAAAAACAAGAACTTTAGATAGTTTTAGTTTTAAACCATCTTTTATTAAAATTGACGTTGAAGGCTTTGGTCTCGAAGTTATTAATGGGGGGTGGAACACCATTACAACTTATAAACCTTTTATTCAAATTGAAAATGATATTGTTTTAGAAAATAATGATGTTATTGAAAATCTGTTGAAAGATATTGGTTACAAAAAAATTGATACGAAAGACTATTTACACGTTTATAACGGTAACTGGGATCTGACAGATAGTTATTTTTTGCATAATGGTTAAATAGTTTTATATAATCTCCCTATAACTAATGGAGATTTATATGAAAGCATTTAAAGGCACTTTTAAGAAAAAGAACGGTGAGTCTCGTCAAATGACTTTTGCTCGTTTAGCAGATTTACCAGACCAGTTTTTAGAGACTCGTATTAGTGGGGCTGGTTCTGAACAAAAGTATCCTGACGGAATGGAGCTAGTTTGGGACTTAGAAGCAGACTCTTTTAGAATTTTCAACTGGAACACAGCAGAAGATTCTCCAAAGGAGCTAACTATTGACGAAAGTCTCTTTTCATAAAGAATATGTCTTAGTAGAAACTGATACAATTAATTTAACAGATTTAAGAAATGCAGAATTGAGAATGTACTATATAGTAGAAATACATGATGTAGACTCAGAAGACATAGGTTGTATCATGAAAGAAAACGATGAAGGGCAATTAGCCCCAACTCGTTTTGATACATTCTCAAAAGCAAGAGTTCAAGCAGCATTAGTAGATGCTCAATTACCAAAAGGTAAATATACACATATTGTGAGTTTGAATGATGATAAATCTTCTGATGATAAAGCTTGAACGCTGGTTTATAAAAATTTTTAAAATCAAAACTAAAGAACAACCAGATTACTTAGGATATAGAGCTTCTAAGAAGCGAACCAAACGCTAGACTGGACACGGGGGCAGTACCCGTCGTCTCCACCAATTTGTAGGCATCTACAGTTTCAGAGGGGACGAATTAGGATCGACAGGTAGTTAATAGGCAAGTGGAGAAGCAGGTGCGCAAGCGACCTAAACCGCAAGACTAAAACAACTGCAAATGATAATTTCGCAGCCGAGGACATCCGCCTAGCGGCTTAGTCTCATGGGGTATGGTTCCACCTAGCAACAGAACGGGCCATCAACCATATGAGGGAATCATGTCTAACATCTACATTCTTGGCAACGGCGGCTTTGCACAAGAAGTCTTTGAACAAATCATTTTAGGACACGCAGTTAAAGAAACTTTTGGAGGCTTCATCATTCTAAAAAATGATGAGGCTATTCTTATAGGTGAAGAAGGCTCTACTAAGTTTGATTACCCTGCATCAGCTCGTTTCATTTTAGCTACTGGTAATAAACAGTGGCGCAGAAACTTTATCTCACACTTTACATCTCAGTATCCTATTAATTCTTGGCATTTTCCAAATGTAGAAGCGGGCTATGCTCACGTATCAAAAATAAGCAAGATGGGCGTAGGTAATCTTTTTATGAATTTTTCTCTAATTAATGCAAACGCTGATATTGGTAATTTTAATATGTTGTATTCTTACTCTTCAATTCATCATGATACTATAATCGGAGATAATAATGTCTTCTCACCTTATGCAGGTCTTATGGGTTATTGTAAGTTAGGAGACGAAAACTTTTTAGGAACTGGAACACACATCACTCCAAAATGTTCACTTGGTAATGAAAACACTCTTTCTGCTGGTGAAACACTATTCGAAGATATGGAAGACAGACAGTTTTTTCAATCTGGAATCATACAGGATAAACCATGATCGTTTTATTTAGAAGCTGTGAAGCTAATTTATCGCCAGGGTCTCTTGGAGATGGTTTTGAAGATAAACCTCGTTGGGAAGGACACGGTAAACTTGAAATACTACGTAAATGCTATATGTCATTACAGCCAGGATTAGATGAGAAAGATGTAATTAATATTATTAATGATAGAACTACACAAGACACACTTAACTGGATGAAAGATAATTCTAAAGCATGGGTTCATCAATTCGATATTAGATCATTAGATGAATTGCGTAAGAATCACCCATATCCTGACTATCATCCAGTAACCGCAAATTCTTGTCCTGATCTAATGGAGTTTTTAGTTGAAACAGCCGAAAGATATCCAGATGAAATTATTTATGTTTGTGAAGATGATTACTTACACGTAGATCATGCTATTATTGCTATGAAAGAAATATTTAAACAAGGCTATCAAGGTTTTTATGCTCCTTATGATTATCCTGACAGATATACTATTGATAGACATAAAGACGCAGAACTTCATGCAGGACCTTTTGGTCACCTAAGAACTATTCCTAGTTCAACTCTTACGATTGCTGCATTAGGTAAAACTTGGCTACGCTATAAATATGAGCTACTTCGTTCAGGCGTATTTGCTGATGATACTTGGACTTGGAAAGCTTTTGCTCAAGTAGGTGCTTTATGTCCTGTTCCTGGACATGCAACTCATTTACAGAATCACTGTATAACCCCGTTTATTAATTGGAAAACTATATATGAAAACATTCGTATCTAAAAAGTCAATTGATTATAAAAAACTAAAAAAATATCTTGAACCAGCTCATAATACTAATCAGTTTTCTAATGGTGGATGGGCTGTATCAGAATTAGAACGTCGTGCGCGTGATATGTTACAAATAGATGATTCTAAAGCTATTATAGCTACTTCATCAGGTTCTTCAGCTCTACATGCTATAATATTTGCAATACATAGATATAATGAAGCAAGTTTACGCATTGTCACACAAGATTTTAATTTTCCATCAGCATCTCAAGGTCCAGCTACTGGACCTATCTTAGTTGATTTTGATAATGAACTTAATTTTAAACTTGATGATGAGTTAGCTTTTAATTATGGATCTATTTACATAGTTACTAATTGTTTTGGTCATTTACAAGACTTAGATAAAATCTTAACTTTTTGCCAAAAACACAAAAAGACAGTAATTTTTGATAACGCTGCTTCTCCATACTCTTTTCATAATGGTATTAACTCGTGCAATTTAGGTAATGCCTCATTTATTTCTCTTCATCATACAAAACCTATTGGTTTTGGTGAAGGAGGTTTAGCAATCGTTGAGAAACACCTTGAAGAGTATGTTAGAATAGCGTGTAACTTTGGTTTCATTGATAGACGATTCAATGAGCGTGGAAGTAACTTTAAGATGAGTGAACTTTCTGCTGCCGGTATTCTTCAGTATTGGGACTCATTTAATATAGATGAGTTGATGGATAATACTTTAGATTCATATTATGATACGCTATTTCATCTTAATCAAAGTCATTTAGGAGATCTTTTTCCAAATCACGCAGACGATAATAAATTTTTGCCATCTTGTCTTCCATACATCTATGAGAAACCAATGACACTTGAAGAAATAGACAATAGCGAAGCTAAAAAATATTATGTTCCTTTACGAGGTTTAAGAATATCTACTGAAATCTATAACAGAATCATTTGTCACCCAATCATGAGAAAAGAAAATGAATAAAATAGCTGTAGTTACAGGATTTGCAGGTTTTATTGGTACCACCTTTACTCAGTTACTTCTACGTAATGGGTGGAAAGTATATGGTATAGATAAGTTTACACACGTATCAAATCGTGCACACCTAAAATATGATCTTAATCAATTTACATGGGTTGAAAAAGATATTAAAGACGTAAAATGGCTCCCAGAATGTGACGTAATTTTTAATTTTGCAGCTGAATCTGACGTTGATATTGGTAATCAAAATTGTTCAAACTTTATACAATCTAATATTGATGGGGTAAGAAACCTATTAGAATTAATTAATAGTAGAATTGTAATTCGCTCTGATAAACCACTTTTTTTTCAGATATCAACAGACGAAGTATATGGTGATATCGTTGAGGGCGAGTTTAATGAATGGGACATGTTAAATCCTTCTAACCCTTATTCTGCTTCTAAAGCTGCCGCTGATTTATTAATTCAAAGTTGGGCAAGAACTCATGGACTTGAATATATTATAACACGCCCTTCTAATAACTATGGGTATTACCAATACCCTGAAAAACTTATTCCACTCTCTGTAAAAAGGCTAACAAGAGGAAAAACAATTAAACTTCATAATATGGGAAAACCGTATAGAACCTGGACACACTCAGCGGATACAGCAGAAGCAATTTTACTACTCTATAATAAAGCAGAAAGAAATAATATTTATAATATTTCATCGCAATTTGAACAAATGAATAAAGATACAGTTGAAAAGATAATTAAGTCCTATTTCATGGGTTATCTCAATAGATCTGTACCTAAGATTCATGAATACTATGATTTATCTTATGAAAGACCAGGACAAGACGAACGTTATGCCATTTCTTGTAGACCCCTACGATCTTTAGGTTGGGAACCAAAACATGAGTTTGATAAAGATATAGTTGAGCTTGTAAAACATTACAAAAAGGAGTTTGTCTGGTGAAAAGAGTAATCATCACGGGTATTTCAGGATTATTAGGAAGTACTTATGCACGCTATCTTATAAATAAAGGTGGTTATGAGGTTATAGGCATAGATAATATGATAGGCGGGGTAGAAGGAAATGTACCTGAAAAAGCAGAGTATATTAGAGGAGATATTCAAGATACAGCACTTTTAACAGAAATTTGTAAAGGTGCTGACTGTGTATTTCATACTGCGGCTCTTCCTTACGAAGGTTTGAGCGTATTCTCTCCTGCTTGTACAGTAAATTCTATAGTATCTGGAACTGTATCTATCGCATCAGCTTGTTTAGCCAATAATGTAAGATTGTTAATTAATTGTTCTTCTATGGCTAGATATGGAGATCAAACACCGCCATTTACAGAAGACTTACCTCGTAAACCAGTAGATCCTTACGGATTAGCAAAAGCTCAAGCAGAAGAACACCTTGAGATGCTACATGAAATACATGGGTTAAATTTTGTAACAGTTGTTCCTCATAATGTGATTGGTAAAGGACAAAGGTATTATGATCCGTTTAGGAATGTAGTCGGTATTATGATTAATCGAACATTACAAGGAAAACCTATTATTGTCTATGGAGATGGTGAACAAAAAAGGTCTTTTTCAAATGTTTATGACTGTATTGAAGCTGTATATAAAATAATGATTTCTGATAGAGATATAGCAAAACAAATATATAATATTGGTCCTGATGATAATGAAATCTCTATTAAACAATTAGCTTATAAAGTAGGACATTTTTGTGAAAAGTATCCAAATCTTCAGCATTTTCCCGATAGACCTCGTGAAGTAAAAAATGCTTTTTGCTCATCTGATAAAATAAGAAAAGAATTTAATTATAATGCATCAATTACTGTAGATCAAACTCTTAAAGAAATGATCTCGTGGATTAAACCGCAAGTGCGAGAGTTTGAATATCACCTTCCGTTAGAATTTGTAACGGACGAAACCCCTAAAACTTGGACTGATAAGTTAATATAATGCTTACAAGTATTGAAATGAATCTTTTACATGCTTTACAATGGGAATCTCATGATTTTGAAGTAGCAAACTATAAAGAGCGCTGGAATCTCTCAAAAGAAGAAGCCGATGCTGTCAAAAAATGGATTCATGCACGTACTGAAGAGATTAAAAATAAAAATAAAATATAATGAGAGAATGTTTAATTGTGGGTGCTGGCTCTTCAAAAACAAAAGCTGCTGATTACCCTGATATATTTTCTATTAGTGCAAATTTACATCACCCTAATGCAAATATAATTTTTGCACAAGATGACCCGATTATGGATCGTATATTACGTGAAGGTGTTGATGGGTTTAGAACTCAACCAGTTTTTACTACACCACAAAAATATAAAAAATATAAAGACCATTTTAGATGTTATGAATTTAACTATAGACTATTTCATAGTTGTTCCAGCTTATCGTCTGGATTAAACGCGATAGCTTTAGCACAATTTTTCAACTTTGAGCGTATTATTCTTTGTGGATTTAATTTTGACGAAAAAGAAGCTAATTATAATGAACTTTTTCAAACAATCTCACATGAGAGTGAAATAGAGTATGTTTTTAAATGAATTATTTTACTAACTTATTTGATTATAACTTACGTTACGTGCATGCTCCAAAATGTTCTTCACGAACTACTCTTGCTTGGATGGTTTTAATTAGAGAACCTCATCTTTATGAAAGTAAGCCTGAGTGGTTTATGAGCGTTCCTAGTAAAAGAGACCATGCTTATAAAAATATAAAAAGACGAGTACAAAAACATGATTTTTTTGAAACTGAGTATGATACATCAAAAATTACTTTTTGCATAAAAAGAGATCCTGTTAAACGTTTTATCAGTGCATATCAAAATATGAGATGGCTTGGTGAGCTTGGAAATAATATTGAAAAATTAATTAATAATTGGGATGATTTACTGATGAACCGTCCAGTTTTAAAAGAGCATTTTAGAACACAGACCTCTTGTTATGGAACTCACGCAATTTATTCACACATATTTAAGCATGACAGAATGAAAGAGGTAAGAGAATTTTTAGAAGACTACGCAAAAGTTCATCTTCCAAATCTTCATTTACAACAATCAGGTGAAAAAGAAGAAATTGTACTTAATAATGAACAAATAAAATGGATTATGGAAAAATATAAAGAAGATTATAATAATGGCTGGTATTAAAATTATTACACCTTATGTGTTTGAGAATGAAATTCTTCATCATAAAAATCAATTCTGGGAATTAGATATTCATTATGAGCGTGATGTTGCTGGAATTGGATCAGATTTGATGTTTCAAAAGATGTGGTCGCAATATCCAGATGATGACATCTTTATTTTACACGCCGACATGTCTCCTTATCATGACGGATGGTGGGAGGAGGTGCTTGAATATGTCGAGCGTTACCCAGAAGCAGGAATGTTTGGTTGTTTGTTACTGTACCCAGCAACAAACGAGAGTGGCCAACATTACATACAATGTGCAGGAGGAAAATTCACAGACAATAGACCAGATCACTTCGGAAGTGGGTTGGTACTTGAAAACGGGAGAACTTTTAAGTCAGAACTGGAAGTTGATTCAGGACAATACGATTCCACGAGAGAAGTTGCTTGGACAACATTTGGAGGTTGCTACATTAGACGGGAATTTATCAATACCGTTGGCGACTTTGACCCCTCCTATGAATGGACTTACAACAGAGACGTCGATTATTGCTTATCAGGAAGACAAGCTGGTTTCAACATCTATCAGATACCTGTACGACTCTATCACCATGAATCCAGAGATAACAAACGAATAAAAGATCAAAATAAAGCTGATATGGAAATGAGAAATCTCGCTCGTCTCCAGACGAAATGGGCAAACTCAAAATTTTATAAAACGCTGGACAAGGAGATTAAAAGTGGATAAAGTATTTATATCAAAAGATGACTTAGAAAAAGCATTGGTAAATACAAAAAGACGTGCAGGCCCTCTTACTACAATTATAGCTTGGTTTGGGTTTATTTGTACAATATTATGGGCGATTCCATTATTAGTATTTTGGATTCTATTACTAGTATTTTGTATTCCATTTTTTCTAATAGATAATCATATTTTAAGGAGACAAAAATGAGTAAAGTAACTCACAATTGGGTTTTAGCTGCTCTGCAAGAAGCAGATAGTGAAAGATCAAAACTTACTGAAAGAGAACGTGATATTTTTGGTTTATGCTCTCGTAGGTTAAAACATTTTATTAATAATATCAATGCTGCTGGTGAACATAATTATTTAGAAATTGGTACATATAAAGGCGCTACGCTTATTGCCGCTATGCGGGGTAATAAAATTAATGCGTATGGTGTTGATAATTTTATGTATGACGATAGAGAAGCAAATAAGTGGGCTCCTGAAGGTTTTATTTGGGATAATATGAAGTCACAGCTTGAATCTAATATTAATACCTATAGATTAGCAGCTGACGTTTTAAATGGTGATAAAATTACTATGATTGAAGGTGACTTCAGAGACGTAAACTGGACTGGTAAACCAAAGTTTGATGTTTGCTTTTTTGATGTTTCGCCTGTAAGTAGAGAAGTGTATGAAGCGTTTTTTGAAAAAGTTTTACCCACACTTGCTCAAGAGTCTGTTGTTATCTTTTCACAACAGTCAAACTCAATGCATGCTAAAGAACTTAATGAGGCAATGTTAAAGCATCAAGAGAAATTTACAGTTCTTTGGGATGAAAAACGTCTATCTGGCGCAACTAGTGATGCCTCTAATTACTATAGTGGTATTCGTATTTACGGACTTAAAAAGAAAGCTGTTGCTACAAAATCTATACCAATTCCTGCCAAACCAACCTCTAACACTGCTTCAAAGTGAGGAATGAATGTTAAAAAAATCAGCTATAAGCCTTATTAGTTATGATGCTAATCGGTTTTTACCTAAATCTATTGAACGCTATTACAACTACGTAGATGAAATTGTTTTAGGAATTGATAAAGATCGCATGACTTGGAGTGGTAATACCTTCTCAATCAACGAAGAAGCGTTATGGAAAGAACTTTCACAAATTGACGGTGATGGAAAAATTTCAATTATTGAAGAAGATTTTCATCAGTCTCAAGTTGCAATTGAAAATGATAACTATGAACGTAACTTTCTTAAAGCTCAATGTTCACATGATTGGATTTTCTCTTTTGATGCAGATGAGATGCTTGTAAATGCGAAAACATTCTTTTATGATTTTTGTCCTATTGTAGAGCCATACTTTAACAAAGTTGATATTTGCATGACCTGGGCAACTCCTTATAAGGTTGTAACAGATGAAGAAGACAAATCACAAACTCTTGTTATTGCAAATCATGATGATACGCCTTTTTTCGGAGAAAATCAAGGATTTGCTACATCAAAAAACAGTACATTTACTTATGCTCGTTGGACTGATAAGTCAGGTGCAGGAGCTAATAGAATCATGTCCCCACTTGTCGCTCTTCATTGGAGTCTTTGCCGTCCTGATAAAGAACTTCATGAAAAAATACACAATATTGGTCATTCAGATCTAGTCGAAAAAGATCCTTTTTATCAAATCTGGTCACAGGTTACTTGGGATAACTATCATGAACTAGAAAACTTTAAAACATCGGGTTTAGGACAAGCACAATGGCCTAAGCTATTTGCAGTTCCATCAGAACATGTAGAAGATTATATTAAACAAAATCTAGGGAGAGCATACTAATGTTAGTTGAAATTGTAGGAAAGTTTTTTGATAATCATTCATTAACTATAATTAATCGTAATTTAGCATTAGGATTACAAAAATATCATGATGTATATATTACTCCTCTTGATTCGTTTGATCCAGTTCATGGTTTAAATAAAGGCGTTGTTAAAGAGCTAAAAAATCTTGCTGGTAAAGAGATGCCTAAAACAGGAGCACAAATACAATTAAGACACTCATACCCACCTATTTGGCAATGGCCTCCTAAAGATGGAACTAAAGTTATCTATATTCAACCATGGGAATATCCAAAATTACCGTTTGAGTGGCAATATAAATGGGAAACTTTCGCAGATCATGTAATAGTACCGTCAAACTATATTAGAGATATTGCAATTCGTGGAGGAATGCGGCCTGGTGGTATTACAGTGGTTCCAAATGGTTATAATCAAGATATTTTCAACAAATCTGCAAAACCTTTAACAAAATACGGGATAGATCCTAATAAATTTAATTTTGTTTACGTAGGTAATCCTCAATGGAGAAAAGGTTTAGACCTGGTAATCAATGCATGGCATAAGTCTTTTAAGTCTTATGATAATGCTCGTTTAATTATTAAAGACACACCCCAAATTTATGGTCAAAATAATATTCTTAATGAGATCATTAAAATGCAATATAAAACTGAATGTGCAAAAGTTATTTATATAGATGATACTCTTACTGATGAAGAAATGGCTGGGCTATTTACCGCTTCAAAAGTGGTTGTACACCCTTATCGCGCTGAAGGGTTTGGGATGCATATACAAGAAGCTGTAGCATGCGGGTGCTTGCCTATCTTACCTGATAAAGGACCTCATGAAGACTTTATTCCAAATGATATCGGATTAAGAATCCAAACTAACCCAAAACCTGTAGATATTACTTCTGGTCAAATTTTTGCTCAAAAACCAGGAGACGCTTTCACCATGATGAATTCTCATACTTTTATGAATGAACCTGATGGACAATCTTTATCAAAAGTAGTACAATATATTTATCATTCGCACGATAAAAAAGAACATTTTTCTAAATTAGATAGTCTTGAAATGACTAACACTTGGGAAAATGTTGTAGAATCTTATGTGAAAGTAATCGAGAAAGTAGATGCCAGAAAAACACACCCTATCCGACATAGAAATTGATAAGTGGTTTGCAGAACTTGAAGCAGAACTAGAAGCTAATAAAGACGAAGATGAGCTTGCAAGATTGGCTCAAAAGGTTTTAGACAACCATCAACCATCTCTTGCAGATAAAGTATTACAGGATTTTCATGGAAACGCTCCGATCATTGATGAGTCTTATTCTGGTCAGTTGCCAGATATTACTCCTAAAGCTAGAATATTTATTACTCAGAATTTGGAAGAAGGACAATATTTTAAGTTCTCAGTCTACGGCGGGGGATGTTCCGGTTTTAATTATGCTTTTGATGTGGCTTCAGAAATTACAGATGAAGATATTCAGTTTTCGAATTCACCACCAGCTTTAGTAGATCGTGAATCTCTACAATTTTTGTACGGAACTACTATAGATTTAGAAGACAAAGGAATGAACAAGCTTCTCAAAGTTGATAATCCTAGTGCTAAAGCCTCTTGCGGATGTGGAACAAGTTTTGCATTTGATGAAGATCTACTGGATATATATTGATGAAAGACTTTAATTGGATAGTAAATGAAAGTGGATTACCTTGGTTAAAGCTTGACATCCAATTCAACTATGAATCTATGCTTAAAGAGGCTGTTGCATTAAAAGATCGCTTTGTAAATCACCGCGATGAGGATGGTGTAGGGGGTTATAGACATAAAGGTTGGCGTAGCTTATCAATTCACGGTATTTCGGCAGAAAAAACAAATCACTATGAACAATATGGTTATAAATCTAATGAAGAAACTCCTTACAGATGGACAGAAATTTCTGGTCTTTGTCCTAATACAGTTTCTTTTTTTAAGAATGTATTTCCTTTTTCTTCTTATTATAGAGTAAGATTCATGTTACTTGAGCCAGGAGGTTTTATTACACCACATAAGGATACAGATATTAATAAGCTTTCTCCTATCAATATGGCTTTAAACCACCCAAAAGGCTGTAAGATGAAAATGAAAGGCCATAAAGGATTTGTCCCTTTTAAACCTGGAACCATGATGATGTTGGATGTAGGTAATGAGCATGCATATATTAATAATTCTAACGAAGATCGATACCATATTATTGTTCACGGAATAAAAACAGAAGAATTTAAGGATTTAGTAGTTCGTAGCTATGAGAAAAATGGGAATTAATAAAAACTATGTGGTAGGCATCTATGATGATACTAGACACGGTAATTTAACTCTTGATCAGAAAAGGAAAGAAATTACTGAATTTTTTACCAGATTTAAATATTTTGGACCTATTATTGTTAAACAAGATATTAACGATGTACTAGATGAAGCATTAACTCATGGTGTTGATTACTGTATAGTTCAATCTGTAGGTCATATTATTAAAGATGTTTCCTTTTTTACCTTTATTGAAAAATGGATTAAAGAACAAAATTTCTTTGTTACTGGTCATATTATGGATAAAGAAAAAAAGAATAAAAATAACCCTCAAGGTTTTAATGGGTATTACGGGCTACATAAGCAGTGTATGCTAGTAAACTTAAAATATTATGAGAAGTTTGATCGTCCTGTTTTTGGGGAAAAAACGACTAAAGAAGAATTTGTTACTAAAGCTATAAGACATTCAAAAGATATACATGATGATTATACTCCTTTATCCTTAAAACCGGCTGAAAACTTAACTGTTTGTACTCCTCTTGTAGATGGGTGGAATTTTATTAATACAAGTCTTGCTAATGATTTAACAGTTTTTAACTTTCATCCGAAAATTAGAGAATCAAAAGAATATATTTATCCTACTACTAGTGCTGCTGACCTAGAACATCAATTATCTTGGATAAATAATATTATTAGTTTTGCTCCAAAATGTGTATTTTTTTGGAATACAGAAAATTACATAGATTTAGATTATGTAAAAATAGATAAACCTATTAATAAATTATACTCTGTTGCTGCAAGTTTTAAACCTAATATGATACTTAATCGTTTTGGTTTTCAAGAAGATACAGAAGTTGTGTTTTATGATTATAGTAAACCAGCTCTTGCTTTTAAAAAACTTTTGTTATCTCACTGGAATGGAGAAGACTACCCTGACTTTTTAGATTGGGCAGAAAGAAAGTATAATATAGATGAAACTGGAGGTAATGAAACTCAAAAGCTTTCTCGACAAGAACTTTGGCAAAGAGAGATTAAGTGGTGGGGATCAGAAAAAATCATTAAAGAACATTGGAATCAATACAAAGAATTAAAACACTCATATATTCATTGCGATGTATGTGAAAATCCTGAAAAAATAACATCAAAAATTACTCAAGATCAAACTTCAGTCATATGGTGGAGCAATGCTTTTCATACTGTAAATGCTCAGTACTTAAGAGGCTTATCAGGAGTAAAAAAATGTTATGACGATTGGTGTAGTCAAATAAACGAAAAAAATCCTAATATTTGGATACTTGGAAAGGATTATTTGGATAAACCTGTTGAGGGTAACCAAATAAAAAATTATTTAAATGCTTATCTTACCTAAAACTATTATAAATTTTAATTTTAAACATTGGGATAAGATAGATTTTAGAGATCATTTTGACTATGATTTAAAAGGACATTGTCAAGGAATAGCTATTAAAAGTTTAGATGGAAAAATACACACATTTTATAGAGACGGTTTGCAAGAACACCCTGATGATTATTCCTACACTGCTTATTATAAGCTTTTTAAACCTTTAGTAGATTTTTTTGATATTAACACTACTAGAATTAGGCTACATCAACAATTACCTAATAATGAAACACCAATGCATGTAGACTATAATAACATAGAGGTAAAAAATAATGCTGATTATAATATTAGATTACTAACAGCGTTATCAGAAAGCGATGATTTTATTTATAGGTTTAAACCTAAAGGCGAAGAATTAAAAGAATTTACATTAAAAAAAGGACAATCTGTCATATTTGACCCAGATATTGTAGCACACGGTATGATAAATAACTCAAAAACAGAAACTCGATATTCTTTAATACAAATTTTTAAAGCGTATCCTGTTACTCCGTGGTTAAAAGATTTTATCAACACAGAACAGATTATCAAGCTATGAATATTGATTTTGGTACTGCTTTTCATAAACCAAACGGGAATGCAGTAAAAGTTACTATAAATGAATTTAGAGAAACTCTTTATCTTCATATTAGAGAATATGCGATGGATGGGGATACCGGACAATGGTATCCAACTAAATCAGGATTTTCTATCCCAGCAGATGAAGTAAGTTCTCTTATCCCTCTACTAGAAGACGCAAGTAAAGCGGTTGCCCAACGATACGTATGGAATAACCAGCTTGAATTAGAATTGGAGTAAATAATGAGCGTAAAAGCTTGGAATGACGAACAAGAAGCAGAATTAATTAAACTATATACTGAAGAAAACCAAAAAGATGTATACGAATTAGCTTCTCACTTCTCAAAAGGTTATAGAAGTGTTATAAGTAAATTAGTTCAATTGAAGATTTATGAAAAACCTGAAATTGAAGAACAAGATCGTTCTTTAACTGTTAAAGTAATGCTTCGTGAGCTTGAAGAAATATTAGAAATTGAAGTTGAAGGTGTTAATCTTAATAAAAAAGAAAACCTTCAAAAACTTCTCAATGCTATTAAACAAAAGGTTAAGTAATGGCTGCAAAAAAGAATCGTAATAATAAGGTGTGGATGATACCTGAAGGTGAAAAACGTGATTCAGCTTCTTATCATTTTATTCACGCAAAAACCTTAACTCAACTGCGCAATGCGCAAAAGCTGCGTATGCGCAAATACCACCCTAAACTTCGCCAACACATCTGGTTTGTTGAATCAAAAATGCCCCCACACTCAAAATAGGAGATAAAATGTCTGATTATGAAACTTTTGAACAATTTCTTGCAAGAAAAACAAAAGAAGAGGAAGCTGAACGAAAACATAGAATTGAAAAATCTCAGTCGCATCATGATTTAGTAAATCCTAAAATTTATGAATCTCCTGATGGTGGTAAAACTGTGTATGAACGTAATTTTGGTAAAACTAATCGTAGGCAAATTGCTTCTTCACCTGAAGAAAAAAAGATACGTGATTACCTAAATCGTGATGTAGATATGGTAAATCACCCACCTCACTATAACAAAGGTATTGAGACTACAACCTATATTGATTCTTGGGAAATGGGTTTTTCACAAGGTAATGTTATAAAATATGTTACTCGGTATAATCTTAAGCACGATACAAAAGAAAAACAGCTTGAAGACCTTAAAAAAGCTCGTTGGTATCTTGATGATTTAATTCAGTTAGTTGAAAATGGAAAATCTTGAAACCTATTTTGCAAACGAATACGTAAGTAAAGATAGTGATCCCCACGTTATACGGCTAGTAACACAGTCACAATGTGTTTTAGATGTTGGATGTGGGGATAATCTTTTTAAAAAACAAATTCGTTTAGGAACTTTTACGGGAATTGATCTTTATAATAAAAACGCAGATATAATGTGTGATATTTTGGATTATAAAACAAATTTAAAATTTGATTTAATTATATGTTTTGGTTCAATTAACTTTTATGATATTAAATGGATCGATGATAGAATGCACAAGGTATTCTCACTTCTTAAACCCGGTGGTACAATATGTATGAAAGTTAATCCAGGCGAACCTTTTGAAAATGGCAAAAAACTAGCATGGTTCGACCGATGGACCGTTCCTCTTGCTAAACATTATGCAGAGTTGTACAATATGAAAATTGAACATTTACGAGAAGGATCTCGTAAGCGAATTAAATGGGATTACGTAACAAAATGAATTTATTTCCACTATTTGAGCCTTCTACTGGTTTAACAATACTTTTAGCCTATGGGTTATTTGCACTAGTAATGACTTATTGGTATTCAAGAGGTTATAATGACTCAAAAACCTCTTTCTTAGTAGCTCGTCGTGAGCTTAACACTTTTCAAGGCAGTTTATCTGTTGCTGCTGCTTGGCTTTGGGCTCCAGGACTATTTATTTCTGCACAACAAGCCTATGTTAATGGTTTAGTAGGACTATTCTGGTTCTGTTTAGGTAATTTCTTAACTCTTGGAGCATTTGCATATTTTGCTAAACAAATCAGGGAACGTGCTCCAGAAGGATTTACCTTTTCTGGATACTTAAAAGAACGTTTTTCTGGTAGAGTACAAGCTCTTTTTGTAGTTGAGATGATGATTCTTGCCACGTGTGCTTTTGCTATCAATCTTCTAGCTGGTTCAAAAACTGTAGAAGTGCTAACAGGTATTAACTACACTCTTGCTACTTTACTGATGGCTGGTGTAGCTATTCTTTATTCTTTTAGAACAGGACTTAAAGCAACAGTTGTTACAGAAATTATTAAGATCTGTGTCGTCTGGGCAGGTGCTGTAGTATTAGTTCCTTGGGCTATCTCTGCTGCAGGTGGTTGGGATGTTGTAGTTGCAGGCTTAGGAGGTCGCACCGGTGAAGGTGCTCAAATCTTTGGGACTCCGTTTGCTTGGGGTATTTTTACAGGATTTGGAGCTGCTGCATTTCTGGGTCACATGGGAGGTCCTTGGGGTGATAATTCTTTCTATCAACGAGCCTTTTCTATCAAAACAAGGTCAATTATTCCATCATATGTAATCGCATCATTTGTTTTTATTGTGATTCCAATCCTTATGGGAATGCTTGGATTTCTTGCTGCAGGATTAGAACTTGGTATTCCAAATAACATGGTTGGTACTACCAATGCTATCGTGATTGGAACACTGCTACCTCCAGTAGCATCCATCTTTTTTGCATTCATGATTTTTGCTGGACTTGTTGCTATTCTTGACTCTCAGTTTGCTTCTGTAGCAAATATGACAGGACATGATATCTTTAACGCTTTTAAAGGTGGTACAGATGATCAAGCAGTTATCAACTACGCTAGATGGGGAATGATTGCGTTAGCTGTAGCTGGAGTAGCTGTAGCTAATATTCCTGGAATGCAACTTGTGTATCTATTTTTATTCTTTGCAGTTTTAAGGGCTGCTGTATGGTTACCTTCTATGATTTCCTTAGTAAGACCACACTGGATCACAGAACGTGGTATGTTTTGGGGTATTTTAATTCCAGCTACAGTTGGTGAAATATTATTTGTAGCAGGAAAATTAGGTTATACCAATACTGCTTTTATGGGAACTTTAATTGCAATCTTTGGTTCTCCTATTCTAGCCCTTGTTATCAGTAAGATGAATGTCAAATAAAAAACTCATTATTCTAACAGGACCACAAGGTTCTGGAAACCATCTTTGGTCAAAGATATTTGCGCTTCACCCAAAAGTATTTGGGTGGAGTGCTCTTTTAGATACTTATTGGATAGGTCATCATGAAGAACCTTTTTCTCTTTGCTGGAAAAATCCAGATCTACTTCATGCTTTTGACTGGGATAAATCAGACTACTTTATCACGTCAATTTCATGTCCCTATTTTTACAATAAACAACCAAATATTCCAAAATATTTTGAATTCTTTAATATAGCAAGACTATATTGTGATATTACTTTTTTAATTATCGGTAGAGACAAGAACATTCTTGAAAAACAAGAAGAAAGAGTAAGAGGCGAAAAAACCTATCATAAATTCCTAAAAGAGTTAAAAAATATAAAATACGCTGATAAAATATATTTAAGTACAGAGTTGTTATATTTATATAAGCAAGAATATTTGGAAACATTAACTAAATTTTTTCCTATTGATTTTGATAATCCTTTGATAGATGACATTATAAAAATTGATGAAAATAGGAAGTATGTTAATCAAATATCTCAACAACCCTTGGATTTAGTAGTAAAGCAAGTAAGTTATGAATAAAATAAAAAAGGCCTTTGAGAAATTAGTTTTAAAAAATCCAGACAACTTTATAATAATATTTTTCCATGGTGGTATGGCTGGATCTTCCCTATTACGCATCTTATCAGCTCATGAGGAGTTTTATCACTCTTTTAAAAACTTAAATCAGTTAGAGTATGACGATCCTATAAGATATCCTGATTCCGTAGAAGGTTTTTATACAGACTTAACTCATGAACTTTCTTTCAAAGAACAACATTTAGCATGTGCTCATATACATTTTCATACACCTTGGGAAAGTGATGAAAATCTTTTAAAATACTTTGATCTCGTTAAGCAAAATAAAAAAATAGCTCTTAAAACACATGATTTTTCTCTTTATGAAAAGTATAAAAAAAGTAAATGTATTTTTGTCACGGGCGATAATCTTTCAAACAGAAGAATTATAAATAGTGGAAACCCCCCATTTTTACCTGAAGAAGTTATCAAAGTTCGTATCGATAAACTTATGTCCTTAGATTACGATACCTTTTTACAAGAATACTTAAACTTAGTTTTTGAATTCAATCTTACCCCAAGAATAAATTCAGTAAGAGCTTTTACCTTAATGTGGTTAGAAAGACAAGAAAGATTCAAAAGAAGTCTTTCCTAATGCTTAATTTTCAGATATATTCTTTATATGAATTACAAAGAACTCAAACAACTTATTCAAAAACATAATCATGCTTATTATGATTTGTCTGCTCCTTCTATTTCAGATGGTGAGTATGACCAGTTGTATGATAAGCTTGAAGCTATGGAAAAGGCACAAGGTTGGCGAGACCACGATTCACCAACTCTTCGTGTAGGCGGTTCTGCTGGTAAAATTACACATCCATATAAACTTTACTCTCTCCGTAAGATTTATGAAGGTGAAGAAGAAGTTGAATCTTGGATGGATGTTATACTCCCAAAAATTGATGGTTCTAACTTAACTCTGGTTTATCGTAGGGGCAAACTTAAGCTTGCGATAACTCGTGGTAACGGAGAACAAGGCGAAGATGTGACACATCTTGCAGAATGGATTAAAAATGTTCCACATCGTATTGATACACAGTTTGATGAAATTGTTGTTAACGGCGAGTGTGTTACAGATAATCAAGTTGAAAACTTCAGAAATTACGTATCAGGCGCGTTAGGCTTAAAATCTGCGCATGAATTTAAAGATAGAAATATTAATTTTATTGCACACGATTGGCTCGGAATCGATATGGATTACTTGCCTCGTATGAAAGTTTTAACAGGGTTGGGATTTTTTACAGCTCTTGAAGACCGCGCTTGGGAATATCCTCAAGACGGAGTAGTGTATCGTTGCAGTTCGTATGCTAAATCACAACAACTGGGGTATACATCAAAGTATCCTCGATTTGCTGTGGCTCTGAAAAAGCGTATGACAGAAGTTGCTATTACTACGTTACAAGATGTCTTGTGGGTAGTTGGTCGTACAGGAACTGTTAATCCTACAGGTATTGTTGATCCTGTAGTGCTTGATGATGCTACTATTTCTCGTGTCACTCTTCATAATCTTGGTATTATCGAAGAACATGATCTTGGATTAGGGGATTTAATTCAGATTGAACGTGCTGGAGGAGTTATACCAAAGTTTATTGGTGTAGTCCAACACTCAGAACACGGCATAAAGATTACAAAAAACCACGCAGAACAGACCATTGGTATGCAAACAAAAAGAGACGGTCCTAGACTAGTGGTTGCAGATAAGAATAATATTAATACATCAAAAGTTTTGGAACATTTTATCAAAACTATTGATATCAAAGGACTAGGCCCAGCTTCTGTTCAAAAGATGGGACTTACACACCCAGTCGATATTTATGATGATCAAAACTGGGCAAAACTTGGTGCTAATGGCGCTAAAGTCGAAGCTGAAATTGAGCGAACAAAGACCAAACCTTATGATATTGTTCTTGCTTCCCTTGGTATCCCTGGAGTTGGTAAGTCTGCTGCTAAACTAATTATTAGTAAGATTCCAGCGTTCAGAAATCTAAGAGATATTGAAACTACAGAAATAAAAGGTATCGGCCCTTCTACTGTTGATTCAGTTCTATCTTGGCTCGACGAAAACGAAGAGTGGGTTACGACTTTACCTCTTCAACTAGAACAGAATGTCACGGTTGAAGAAACAGTTGGAACTCCTGCTCGTAAAATATGCATTACAGGAAAGCTGGATATGCCTCGTGGTGATCTTGCAGATCGTCTCGAAAGCAAAGGCTTCAAAGTAACTTCAACAGTCACTAAAGATTGTTATGCTCTTATTACTGGCGGTGATACCTCATCTTCTAAATATAAACGTGCTATTACTCTTGGTGTAACCATTGTAGATTATTGGTCAAGCCAGAAAGAAGTATTATCTGGTGATTTTTAATGCCTGAAGTAATACTTTTAAATGATGCAACTTATCACAAACACCCCCTGTCTACAAGACCAGCAGGGGGTCATGTCATAGCTTCTAATATCAGAGAAGCAGGTTACACTTGTGAAGTGATTGATTGGTTTACAGTTTTACCTGATTTTTTTAATATTCTCAAAAAACTTGCTACAAAAGATACTAAAGTGTTAGCTATCAGTACTACTTTTTTAGCTCCTCCTACTTCAGTAGGATTTAATGAAGCACTTTCAGAACAAACAGGTCTAGGCGTATATAAAGATGAAACTTTAGACAACGCTTCTATAGACTCTGAAATTATTTATGATAGAAATCTATATCTCTGGCTAGGCAGTGAAGAAAATGCTAAAAACTGGTTTTCTAAAATTAGGCAAATATTACCAGGAGTTACGATCATTATGGGCGGGCCTAGAACCGCAAGAATTTTTAAAATAGCAGAAAGAAAAAATGTAGAAAGCGCAATTAACAATGTAGATTATTTTGTAGTAGGTGAAGGTGATGAAGCAATTATAAAAATCTTAAATAAAACAATCAAAGGTAAAGGACATTTTTTAAAAGAAATACATAAAAACGGTTTAAAATTTATATTTTCTAATAGATATGATAAACCAATACCTCCAATAAAGTATACAACATATACTAATGCGATAAACGGTGAATGGATGCCCTTAGAGATCAGTAGGGGTTGTAAATTTAATTGTTCTTTCTGTAATTATGAGAAAAATGTTTATAGAAAAAAGGAACGCCAGACTCTAATAGATGAGCTTACAAGAAATTATGAAATGTTCGGTATAAAAGGTTACCATTTAACTTGTGACTGTCTTAATGATTCAAAAGAATACATTGATATTTTTACTGACGCTTTAAAATCTTTATACTTTAATATTGAATATGTTTCTTATACACGTTTAGATATGTTCCACAAATATGAAGATATGATGGAACAGCTTTTTGAGACAGGTTTTAAGGCAGGTTGGTTTGGCTTAGAAACTTTTAATCATGATGCAGCAAAAGCAGCAAAAAAAGGATTGCATCCTGAAAGAGTAAAAGAATTAATGAAATTACTAAAAGATAAATCCGTTAACTATGGAGGATTCTGGTTAAGCGTTTATCTAGTCTTTGGTTTGCCTAAAGAAACCATAAAATCCTTAGAAGACACTATCGACTGGTTTAAACACAATCATGTCGTAGATGAAGTCTCAGTTTCTGTGTTAGATATTGCAGAATTTTCTGAGCAACTCGTTGATATGACGAGCTTTAGTGATCACACTTTAAACCCAGAAAAATATGGGTTTTCAGAGTTATCATATAACCCATTCTATTGGAAGCATGAAACAATGGATCTTCATGATGCTATTAGAATGAAAGAAAAATTTAAAGAAGAAATGAAACATCATACTTCTACTCGATATGGTGGAAGTGCGATGAATGAGTATGGATCTATAAGAACTCTTGGATTTACTCATGACGAAACAGTAAAACTTCTTAAAGTTAAACTAGGAGATGTTGGTTCTAAATTACTTGATGTAGATAAGAATCTAAAAGTTAATGTTAGAAAACAATTGCTTCAACTTAGTCAAGAAAAACTTAAGAATTATAATGATAGTTTACTGTCTTTTAAATAAAATTGAAAAGAACCAACTCACCAAAATCCTTCACATTTCAGTTGCTTCTTATAAAGTTTTTCTGTAATATCTCTATATAAAGTCAAGAGATTAAGAAAACTCTTGAAAATTCAACAAAACTTAAAGTTCGAGGGGAACAATACATGTCAAAGTTTGAATACACTGATGAAATGGTTACTCGCATGCACGATGTTGCAGGTTCAGGAGTAACTGAAGATATTATCGAATCACTAATGGGTGAGTTCGATTTTCCACGTCGGTCAGTCACAGCAAAGCTTCGCAAGCTGGGCTACGACGTACCAAAGAAGCCAGGCGCAGCTCCTGTCTTCTCAGCTGAAGAAACTGATGCTCTTGCATCATTCTTGGAAGCTAATTCTGGCAACATGACTGCCGAAGAAATTGCTGATTCTTTCATGGACGGCAAATTCACTGCTCGCCAGATTAATGGTAAAGCTCTTTCACTGGAAATGACAGCCCATGTCAAGCCAGCTGAAAAGAAGGTAACACCACGTACCTACTCTGAGGAAGAAGAAGCCAAAATCACATCCATGGTTGAAGGTGGTTCATTCCTTGAAGAAGTTGCTGATGCAATGGGACGTTCAGTTAACTCCATTCGCGGTAAGCTTCTTTCAATGGGTCTCAAGGCTCCTCAGCGTGATAAGAAAGCTGTTAAGTCAGATCCTTATGAAGGTATCGAAGATATGCTCGACCAAACAGTTGAAGAGATTGCAACCTCATTCGATAAAACTGTTCGTGGCGTGAAGACTGTACTTACACGTCGTGGCTTGAGCTGTGCAGACTACACACCTAAAGCTGCTGGTGAGTAATTCTCGCTCTTAACTTTCTGATTGTTAAGGAGGGGTGGCGGAAACGCCATCCCTTATCTATATGACCCCACTAATTCTTGAAGATTTATCTGATGAAATATTAGATACTATTCTTTCTCTACATCCAAAAGATAGAGCCACTTATTTTGAAAAAATGGCTACAAAATACTATCCCCATACAAAGCCTGATTCGGATGATTTTCACAGTTTAGTAGAGAGCTATAACTCATCTTTTTATGTTGAAAAACTATACAGAACTAATCGTTTTTTTAATGAAAAGTTTACGATAGTTTATACAGAAACAGGGCTTGTCCGTAACGTCATTTGTGATTTGTTCTTTGCAGATGATGACCTCATTACCCATTAAATGACATCTTGCTAAATGCACTCACTTATGTTATTATTACTAATAATAACAGGAGATATCTATGGCAGAAATCACAGAAGCAAAAATACGTCAAGCTATCTGGATGATTAAAGCAAAAAAGACAAAAAAGTCTGTTTGTGAACATCTTGGTATTGCTTATAATACTAAACGTCTTGATCAAATTATTAAAGATTTTCATGCAAAAGAAGAGCGTGAAGCAGAGCTTAAAAAGAAAGCTCGAACTAAAATATTCTCAAAAGCTGAAAAACAAGGTATGGCAGATTCATATCTTAATGGCGAGTCTCAATCTGCAATTGCAAAACAATTTTACATCTCTCCACAACGAGTAAAAAACATTCTTATGGAGATGAATGTTCCAATTCGTGCTCGCGGTAAAGGCAAAGCTGCAAAAGTAGACCATGTAGTACAAGATCTTGAAGTACGTTTTGCAAAAGGTGATAAAGTATTTTATGCACCTGAAAACTGTTTTGCAACAGTTCGTGAAGTATATGATGAAGAATACCTTGAGTATCTTGAAAACGGTAGGCAAAAATGGGTAGACCTCATTCCTTTTAAGCCTGATCCTCGTACTGGGTTATGTGGTAGATACACAGAACCTGAAAAGGGTGTACATTATGAAGTATACTGGCTTCTTGAAGGAGAAAAGTTCGGTACTTGGAAACTTGATTCTCTCTTGCTTCATCGTCAAAAAATTGATAGAGTATTAGAAGAAACTGGTAGAGAGTCTTACCTTATCTATAAAACTGATGATTATGGCGGATATAAAACCGTCACTCGCGACAAACTATTCCCTGTTAAGGCTGGTTAATGGCAATTGACTTACAAAAGCTTACTCTGCGTAGATTACTTGATACGCAGAGTAATGATCTATATTCTAAATTACTAAATCAATACTTTACTGGTATTAATTCAGTTCTTTTTGATAAAATCAAATCATTTTATAAAGCAAATACTCGTCTGCCTTCTACAGACGAGATTCTTGCGTTACGCAAAGACACAGGTCTTCAGGAGTATATTGAAAATCAAATTTGTTCTGAAGACAATCAAAACGAACAAATTTTAGATGAGTTTTTAGTAGCACAACTACAAGATTATTATATCCGTGATGAAACAATACATTTTATGGATAAGCTGATAGATGATTTGGATGATTTAGAAAAAGTTGAAGTTGTAGATAAGTTTCAAAATCACCTTCTACACCTAAATCAAGCAATTCCACACGATGATGAACTATATGACATTGCAGAGCTTGACTTCTTTCCATCAGAAGATGACTTTAGAATATATCCTTCTGGACTTTCTGCAGAGTTTGATGCTATTAATGGTGGTTTTGCAACACAAGAACTTATTCTATTAGGTGGTAGGCGTGGTTCTGGTAAATCAATCATCTCTCTTAATCTTGCAATAAATCGATTTTTGCAGGGAAACACTGTTGCATTCTTTACAATTGAAATGCGGTATAAAGAAGTTTATGATCGTGTTCTTTCAATTGTATCAGGAGTTCCCTTTCTTGATATTTTCAGATACCAACTCAATGATCAACAGCGACTACAACTCGCAAAAGCAAAGTTTGATACATTTTACAAACCATCAGAAAAAGTTGATGAGTTGATGAAACATCTTGAGTATACAAAAGACTTTAAAAACTTTGAAAAACGAGTAAAGATTGAAAAACCTGATATGAAAGATCATAGACTTTTTATGATTGATGATGAGTCGCTTACTTTAAATCGTATTGATCACTACTGTAATATGTTTGCATCAAAGTATCCAAACTTTAACATGGGCGTAGTAGACTATATTAATATTGTAAAACACGATAATCAAAAAGACTGGCAAACACAGATTACAATTGCAGATAATCTAAAATCTCTTTCTCGTAAATATGATATTACAATGATTTCACCTTACCAAATTGACGCATCAGGTGAAGCACGTTTCGCAAAAGGTATTCTTGACTCTGCAGATAGAAGCTTTAACTTCTTTCCCCCACCAGAGACAGAGGATAGAACTCTTGACTCAAAGATTACTATTCACACAACAAAAATGCGTAACGGTAGACACATGAGTTTTGATGTAATGATGGATTGGTCTTGTGTAAAGATTGATCCTAATACATCAGCAACTGTGAGTGAAAAACCACATAATGCAGTAAAATTTGGCTCTGGCAAAGAAGAAGGATCAAAAGACTTATGACAGATTTAAGACAAAAATTAACAGATAGAATGGATCAACTACAAGCTTGGATGGAATCCAATCATCACTTAAAAGACAATGACTGCAACATGGAAGTTTGGGATCATTGTCTTAATTTAAGCAAATTTTGGTCTATCTTATCTGAAGAAGATCGTGATTATGTAGACTGTGCAAAAGACGCAATACTTGAACGAAAAAGATGGAATGTTTAATGGATTTAGTTGATCTTTTAAATGCTCGTGGTATTGAGTATAGACGTACAAAC
>Ga0222719_10000929_pt1 | contig 29065 bp, 28 predicted proteins | sample C33_34DmetaG_FD_165039 | JGI IMG/M metagenome (GOLD analysis project Ga0222719, IMG submission 165039) | Estuarine water microbial communities from San Francisco Bay, California, United States - C33_34D | ecosystem: Environmental > Aquatic > Marine > Unclassified | place: USA: California...
CTCCAACTTGCTCTAATTTAAAGAAGTCGTACATTGCACCGGGGTTAACTACGTTCTCTATTTCTTTTACGTTCATTGGTGAAACTTTGAACATATTAATCACTGAGTAATCACCACCGTTACCTTCGGCAATATCAACTGAGAAGAGCCAAAACTTTTCACCGTCTTTGCACGTATCTATGTCAAAATCAGGATCCCAAAATAAATTGTCTTTGGTGTCAATTGAAATATAGTCAAACTCATCAAAGTCATGCCAAACGTATTTTTTCATACGCTTACGCATTTTCTTCATATCAGCTGGATCTAATAATAGATTAGATGAACTAACAAACTCATTACCATATTGGCGATTAAAGGCCTCAATTGAACCTAAGTTTTTAAGTTCTCTGTCGTACCATGCGTCGTCTCTGTCAGGATGTTCCCACCAGTCGATACGCATAGCATGATATTCATTATCACCGCGATCTGCTGCGGAGTATATTTGGTAGAACTTATTAAATCCATTTGGTGTTGATGTAATTGTAATCCTTGAGACTTTAGAGGCTGAAAGCGTTGGATAAACGTTTTCATAAAAAGTGTCAACGATAGTATGATGAATGTGAGCAAACTCATCCAAGTACAAGTTATGAATCGTAAAACCAATACCAGCCTTTGCGGTAGTTGACTGACCAACTAGTCTACAACCATTATCACAACGCACATTCATAACGTCATATTTAATGATCCCAGGTTTCATAAAGAATGGTAGGTTTTCAACTACAACTTTAGCCTTATCAATAATCTCTTTAGTTGAATCAGATTTGTTTGCAAGTAGTAGTGTATTCTTATCTGTGTTAAACGTTAAGTACCACGCATTGAAAATCGAGGCCGTTACCGTTTTACCCATTTGTCGAGATGCCAAAACAATATTAAATCTTTCATGCTGAAAGTTACGCAGCATTCTTTTTTGATATTCTCTAAGCTTAACTCGTTGAATACCTTCATCAGTCATTACAACTGCATACTTTTCAGCAAAATAGACTATATCACTGGCACATCTAGCCAGCTCTTGAATCTCTTCATCGGTGTATTCAAAGACAATATTACCCTTTCTTAAGAATTGCTTACCTTCATAAAATGGCATTGCAACTTTAGGTTTATAACCTTGATCTAGGGCAAGAAGCAGATCATTGACTTGCTTGGTTGACCAAACAATTCTGTCAGATGAGGCTTGACCCCCATCTTCTTTTGGAATCCACTTATTATCTCCTACGTAATCACTCATCTGTATTCTCTTCTATGTCAACATCTGTAATGTCGTCATCGCTACTCTTAATACCTGCTTGAATTGCAGCCATTAGATCTTTTGTACCTCTTTGAATATTTTTGTTTTCTGTGCTACCGCCACTCTCTTCGATTTCACGAGTATCATCTCTCTTTTTATAGATCTCAATGTCACGTGCGATTCTCTTTGTTGATTCTTCGGCTGCCATCAAGTACATTGTCTGTGACTTAATAATGTCAAGCATTGATTTTTGAAGTGTTGCCAAGACCTCGAACATTCTCGGTGCTAATTCACCGCCTTCGATAGTTTCAAGTAGAGTAGTTAAGGCTCTTTCACCAGCCTGTAATTGATAGATCAATGAACTCATCGTCATCTCATCCATCTTCTTTTTAGCTTGAATATATTCGTCCTTCTCAATAATATCTGCATCGAGATAGAATTTCATTAGACTAGTAATAGTCTTTTTAGCCTTAGTCGTTGATTGACTTTTTATTTCAGTGTAGTTTACTGGTGCAAGACTGGTTTCCCTTTGAGTTACGGGTAAATCAGATGGATCAGTTTCAACATCAAGTTGGCCTTCGCCTATAAGAGCGTCTAACTCTTTTCTGATTTCGTCAGCTTGTTCAGAAATACTTTTCTTATTATCTTCGCTCATAATATTATAATATAATCTATATATCTACCAAATCCTCGAGGCTTAATAAGGCCTTAAATTATCTGGCTTGATTATAGCGTCTTAATTGAATAGAGGGGATTGCGTTATCGACAATCTTAGCATATTGACTATCTCTAACGACATATTGCTGGAGTATATTAAAGTGTTGCTCTTGTTCAATGGTTCTTGAGAAGAGTCTAATGTTAGTCATCTCAACTTTACTTGGCATTAATGACCATTGAGTATCACCTGTCCAACCATATGGCATAATATTACTTACAGTTCCTGTGAGAGCCGACGTCATAGTATCTTGTACAGTTTGGCCATTTTGCCAGTTACTCAGTGGATCTAATCTATAAACGTTTGCTGTCACTGCATTATATTGATTGTTAAGATTAAAGACTAGACCATACCACACACCAGCTTCTAAGTTATTACTATAAGTAAATGAGTGTGTATCGTTATTAATCTTAACGCTTAATGTATCATGGGTTGTATTAATAGCAAGCCCCTTGTTATTGTTATATGAAGTAATCAATGGTAAATCTGTACCGTCAACTACGCTTGGTCTAAACCATAAAGTAATAGCTAAGTTTTCAGAAGTTGATAGTTGTGACTTTCTTTTATAAGTTAGGGCATTTAAACCTTGATCCTTGACCGTACTTAAATCATATACGTTCTTAGCAACTACAGTCCATTTATTTCTAATTTGAGTGTCTTTAATTACTAATCCATTGTGAATCTTATATCTAATGCCATCACCGACTTCACTAAATACGGTTTGATATTGCTGTGGTTTAGTAACTTTGTCAAACTCCTCTTGAATCTCTTCACCGAAAACTTCTTCAATACCTGTCACCAAATCATCAACTGCCTGCTCAACTTGGCTATCATTGTGAATTGAGCTAGTTCTGTCCTCATATTTAGTAAGCATTACTCTCCAATATGTCATATCCATATTGAACTCATCTGCAAAAGAGACTGAACGTACTTCATACATTCTGTTCATTAGAGGGAAATATAAGTAGTCTCTACTTCTTGGACTAGCACCTAAACCAAATGCGGTGTTAAATTGTCCTTTAGTAATGTGAACCTCAAAGTCTTCAAAGCCCATGCCAAAAATATCAAAGCTGAATTCTTGAGTTGGCATTGCATTGTCTGGTACAACTATTTTAAGTTGCTTTTCTTCCATTACATTATAGAGTGAATACTCCATTAAGACCACATCTCGAGATCTTTGATCTGGTTCAACTCTAAAGTATCTAACTTGGTGACCCCACATTTCTGAAGCCAATTCACTGATTTCTCTATAAGTATCTCTTGGTCTTTGAAGATTATATGGGTTGTAAATATCGTCTTCACAATCTATAACAATGTTTGCACATCCGCTCATTGCCCATGGATCTGAACAATCACCACAGAATTGAGGACAAGATTCAATTGTACCGTTCTCGGTTTCTAATTCAAAAGTAACACTTAAGAGTGTAATTGAATTGTAGTCACTTAGAGCACTAACTTCGGCTTTTACATCAATCCAAAGTGGCTTAGATGGATCAAACGTTTGACCTAAAAGATCTTGTGGACCAGAGCCAATATTTAAAGAGTAGAGTGGTGACATTTGACCACCATCTGAGCTTGAACCCTCTTGAGACCATCTATAAGAGTACGTAAAATGATTATTAGGATTTGGTGCCTTGTAGAACTTAATAGCACTAGCTGTAAATGGTGCGGGCTCTACGATTGTAAAACCATTAGGACCTAAAACTTGATCTACTGTTAAAATATAATTAGCTACAATAATCTGATCACCTGATTGTAAGTCCAAGCTTGTGCCAGTACCTACTACATTAGTATCTCCGCCAACAAGCGCTAGTGTACCAATTGTTCTTGGTGATGAAACACCTGCAATTATATTCCAGCTTAAGACTTTAGTTACACCTTCATAAGGTTCAACTAGCTTAGCAAACATATAATCACCTATTTCAGTAGCTGTAAAATTCGTTACCATTAAATTGGAGTCTAAGACCTCTTATTTTTATTTATATATCTGACTTTTTGTCAGCTATTAAGAGCATCTCAGGATCATCAGACTCATACTGTTCTGCAACTGAAATTATTGGATTAATGATATTAAAAATCTCAGTTGTGTTGTTTTCTGATAAGAATAGATCTAATGTGTTTAAAAAAGTCTTAACTCGCATAACAGTATAGTGTTCATCGTCTTTAAAAAGATTAGCCCTTCTAAGAACTTTGCTGGCCACTTCACATTCATGCTCATTAAAAATATCAAAGAGTCTAATACTACCTCTTAGTGTTTTGATGCTATATTTAATAGTTTTGATTTGATCAATATTAACTATACGATTATAACTTGCATTCTTATTAAGTGTTAGTTTAATCCACATAAGATTAGTCATGTGATCAAACATTTGTTGTAAGAAATAAACAGAGGTAGCCTCTTTGTGAATAGCCACATCGCTAATAGCTTGAAAGCGATTGATCTCAGCTCTAAAAAAACCTCGAAGCGCTTTTTGCATATCATCACTACTGACTAGAATCGAATCTTCATCTAATTTCTTAGTACCTGAGCTTCTACACAAAATACCCCACAACTTTAGATCAATTGAGTTATACTTGTATAAGGTTATATCAATAACCTCAGAGAATGTATCTTTACTTGGCGTAGACATCTATCTGGGCTTCAATTTTTTTAAGATCAGCGTATAGTTCTTCTTTAGCGAAAGTCTTCAATTCATTGAATTCTCGCATGCCTATTTCGTTTTTAGACAGATAGATTTCTACAGCACGATCGTCTGGAGTATATTTATCTGTATCTTTTTTAGAGGCCGATTTTTTGGTCTTAGTGTAAAACCAACCTGGTACAGATTTAAACCTTGAAGCTACCATGGCCCAAGATTCAACTACATTTGCTCCATTGATCCCATTGATGTTAAACATCTGCGAATTTGCAGGATATTTAATAGCAAAGAAACGATTAATCATAAAATGATGACGTTTCTTAGAATGATTTTTTAATTTATTATAAGTGTCTTTCTTCGTAAACATAATTTTTACGAAGTCGAATAATTTAGTTTCGTCTAGCATATATGTTATATGTGTTAGCTACGCTTTAGTTTACTTAACCCAATCCATAAAAGATAGTTGATATGCCTCTAACATACCATAACCATCTTCTATGAAATTGAGCGCAGTCAAAATAACTTCTTGTCTTAAACCATAAGCATTTGCTTCGGTTAAAATCTCTTCAACTTGAATAAGTTCTTCCATTAAAATAATTTTTTAGTCTGACTCTCCTCAGTGGTCTTTTTAGGAGTTGTCTTTTTACCAACAAGCTTCATCTTTTTAGGAGGAGCAGTTGATTCATCTGGAATATCCATGCCTGCGAAAGCATCTGGACCAAAACTTGGTTGATCTTTTAACCAAGTTGTACCTTCAAGAATACGATCCATTTCCATGATAGACTCTTTGTTTTCAATAGCACCTTCCCAATCCTTTTCAATAGAATCATAAATTGCCTTTTGAATAGCATCTGGAATTGTCTTAGTGTGTAGTAGCATTAGTGCAATATTGTTTGACAATGCAACTTTAATTAGAGTAGGATTACTATGTCCAACTACACGATAAACAATATCTGATAATTTATCTTTATACTCAGATGAGAACAAGTGATCAATAACAAAATTGTCATACTCTTTAATAAACTGATCATAGATAGTATCAGCGTGCTTCATTGTCAAAGAGTAGTTACGTAATTTACCCGACTTCATTTCTTTTTGCCAAGTAACTACAGCAGGAATATTGTCTGACTTGTCACCTGTTAAGATCTTCTTAAGAATAAACTCGTCACAATCAATTTCTTCGATCTGAATTTTATTAGCCTCAATCCAAGACAAAATATCACCTTGATAATTATCTCTAAGCATAGTTTGCCCGCCCATATTAAAGAGCATATCGTCATTACTCATATCGGCTGCAGCCGAGGTCTCCATATCTTTTAAGAAACCTTTGTAACCATAGAGTGACTTTCTAGTATTGTAATACCAAATAGTGTGAGCATCGTTAGTAGTAGAGTAGTTTACCAACTGAATAAGATCTCTATCACCCGACCATACGATACATGATTTGCCACGAGCGTTAAGCATTGTAGACCAACCAAAAATAACATCGTCAGCCTCAGCACCTTGAATTTGGTGAACCGTAACGCCTTTACTAGCTACTACCTTTTGGAATTCTTCATATACAGAATAGACAGCGTTCCAATCTACATCAGAACTCTGCTTTCTAGTGCCTTTATAATCTGACTCAGGATAAAGATCCTTACGCCATGATTTACTATCGACTGTTAATACAACATCATCGACAAACATTTTTAACTTGCGCATCTCCGATGCAAAGTCAATGGCCAACTTTCTCATGAACTGTGCTTTTTGCTTATCATCGCCCAATAAGGCTACACCGCCTTTAGGTTTAGGTAAGACAAAAAGTCTACTGAACACAAAATAGTTACCGTCTATAAGTAGTGTATGTTTTCCCACTTTCATATCTCTTGTTTCTTATTCTACTGCCAATATACACAAAATAATTGACAATAAAAAATTTTCTAATAAGTTTTTTAAGAGTTGACGATAGATTGTATTTCATACACACAACTAAGCATTGTAATCACTGGATCAATAACATGTACACGTTGCGCTTGGTGTTTAGCAACTGTAATGATAATCTGAGGAATGTGCTTTACATGCTGCAACTTCTCTTGTTGTATATATTCAACAAACTCTTCACCCAATGTTTGAAGTACGTCGTCAACTTTATTTGCATAATTGCTCACTAGCAATTGATAATTCTTCGCTGGATCTGTCTCGTTAAAGATCAACTCAAATACATCTTTGTAAACTGAGTTAAACTTTTTAACGTCCTCGACCGTAATATTATTTGTACCTTGAGTTTTGTAACCTTGAAGTTTGTTAAGAGTAGTTCTTAAATCTGGAAAGTTACGACGTACAAATTCTACGAGTGCGGCCTTATCAATGGTCATATCTTCATTGCCACAGATTTGATACACTCGTTTAATGTATTTTTTGGTCAACTCTGATTCTTCTTCTTTATCAAAGTCAAAGTTAATGACTTCAAATCGAGATAGGATTGGATCTGGCAGTTTGTTGATGTAGTTACACGTTGCAATAAAACGAGAGTTAGAGGCAAACTGTTCCATTGTAGCACGCAAAGCCTTAAAGAATTGGTCTGATACACCATCAACCTCATCAAGAATCACTACCTTAAAGCTACCAGCTTTATCCATGATCGAGACAGTTGAACAAAAATCGATAATACGGGTTCTAATCACATCAACTGAGGTATCTGTCGATGCATTGATATAAAGATAAGGCAACTCAAATTGATTAACGAGAGCCTTAGCAGTAGACGTTTTGCCAGTTCCTGGTGAACCCGCAAATAACATGTTTTGAACAAGTCCATCTTTGAACTTACTCATAACTCGATCTGGCAAAATTAGATCATCCAAGTTTTTTGGACGATACTTCTCTGTAAAGAGCTGATTTAATGACTGCATATAAGTATGTTTTGTAGGTTATACGCACAGGGCCGCAAAAGGTTTCTAAAATATATAAAGTATATGGCAAGAGCAAGTCACATAGAGATCAAACGGACTAACGGGCCGAACCCTAGAAATAGATACGGTATTATACTAGGTGGATTACAAAAGTCGCACCGTAAGTTCCTGGTAGAACACAGACATATAAAGAGGTGGTCGGATAGTGATCAGTTCGTTGGTTGCATCCTAAGAATGCAAAGAACCACGACTGCACCAGCAGATTACGTTAAAATGTATTGGGACCATGAGAACCAAATGGTCGTAGATCGTGAAACCCTCTATACTAATTATAACACTATAGATTGGATTTGTGCCATAAGTCTTAAACCAATTAAGGCTAAGTTTATGAACTTTGATCTAGAAAACTTTGTCCACCCAGAATATAGCGATGTGCTTGATGCACCAATGGTAGACAGTCGTATCTTAAAGAGCTCAATTGAGTTTCGCAAGGAATGTAAAAAACTCCTGCTCAATGAGAGACAGGAGTTTCTTAAACTTGCAAAGAAGAACGCTAAGCGTCGTCTTTAATATTACATTAATGATCTGAATCTGTCAGCAACAGAACCTGATTTGAATGCGAATGATTCATTTAACCTTTTAATTTCATCAGGTGTAGGAATATGCATGCTTTCAGGTACAGTTGGTTCTGGCTCTTGAGTTGGTTCTGGCTCTTGAGTTGGTTCTGGCTCTTGAGTTGGATCTGGCTCTTGAGTTGGATCTGGCTCTTGAGTTGGATCTGGCTCTTGAGTTGGTTCTGGCTCTTGAGTTGGTTCTGGGGTGCCACCTTCTTTAGCGTCTGCAATAGCTTGGTCAACATTATTTAAAACTTCATCTGCACTTTTAACAGCTGCAAGATCTTCAGGTTTCTTTAACGAAGTGCCATCGCCATATTTAGGAATAAATTCACCTAATTTAAAGCCTTTTTCTCCTTTTTGTGCATTGTCCATATCGCCACCGGCTAAACCAATAACACTTTTAGTAACTTCTTGACCTTTAATTTTATTAGCTAGTGCTGAAACGGCTGCTAATTCAGCAGTAGCGGCTGTTTTAATAGCATTTGCTAATTGCTTAGCTTTACCTAATGCAGCTTCATCTGATTTAGATTTTGCTTTAGAAAATAGATCTTCAACTGCGCTTTCTAAAATAACATTATTAAATGCTAATAAAGATTCCTTGATAGCATCGGTTGCTTCTTTAGCTGAAGCAACTACTTTATTAACATCTTCTCTGGCTTTCATAATAGCTTCAATCTCTGCCATGTAAGCTTTAACACCAGCAAGTTCTGCAATTTCTTCTTTAGCAAGTGATTCACCTTTTTTGATTTTAGCTTCTAATTCAGCCGATCTTTCTTTAATCGCTTCAAGCTCTTCAGCTAATTCTTTTGCAGCATCGTCCTTACCTTGTGCGGCTGCTAGTTTAGCTGCGTCCTCCATTGATTTTTCTCTAACTGCATTTTTTAGCCTTGCTTTTTTAGCTTGATAAGCTACATCTAGCTTTGAACCTTTTGTAATGTCAGCCTCTATGGTACTTAATTTACTTTCAAATTCTGAGAGTGCGTTTTTAGCCTTTTCTGTTTGCGTTGCTGCAGCCTCAGTTGCACCGGCCATTTGTTTTTGAAGTTTCTCTTTTTCTTTTGCAGCTTTTTCTCTAACCTCAGGTGCAATACCTTTACCTTCGACAGATTTTGTAATTTTATCTATTTCTGCTTTCATTTTGGCAGTCTTAATGGTAACTTGATTCTTTTGATTAGTTGGATCAGCCAACGTTAAAAGCTTTTCGTATTTGTCTAACATCATTTCAGCCTTAGCAACAGCAAAGGTAGATTTAAGACCTTTCAGTAACTCATCCAAGTTTTCATTTACTGCATATGATTCAGTAATCTGATTAGATAACTCTGCTAAGTTAGTTAAGATAGTATCAACATCTTTGATCACTTCTTGTCTGATAGCTTCACCCGATTTGGTGTTAGTTTTATCAACTGCAACTGCGGTTTTGGTTGTTGCACTTGATGGTGTAGTTGAGTTTGAAGTGTCTGCACTTGAAGCAAAGTCTTCAAACATTTGAATTTTCTTTTTGAATTTCATATCTTTTTAATTTGTTTCTTAAAATTAAACCTGTTAGATTATATATCATCTCTTTTTTGGTAAATATGAAACAAAAAAAGGGCTCTCTTTCGAGAGCCCCTTTAAGATACTTATATACCTATTCTAAATCTTTAGATTGATTATAGAGTCAAGTCTGAGATTGAGAATGTAGAGTATTGAGTTTGTGGGTGGAAACCAGCTTCAACTAGAGCGTATCTAGATTTAACAGCTACTTTAGGAGCCATAGTTCCTTCAGCAATTGTTTGTACTGATTCAGCCATCAAGTAAGGCATGAATACCAAACCTGGACCGTTACCATCACCTTTTCTACCTACTAATACGTCCAAGTTATCGAACGCCAAAGTTGGGTCAGTGTAAACATTGATACCAGCTACAGAACCGATTGGGTAAATAGCGCCAGCAACTTGGTTTACAGTGTTAGCGAATGGGTTAGGTACGAAACCTGCAACACCTTGAATAGCTGAAGCAACTTTTGCAGAAACAACTGCGAAGTTACCAGCACCTCTTCTACCTACGTTTGCGATGTAGTTAGCGTGAGCTAAGATGTGAGTAAGGATTCTTCTGTTGTGATCACCGTAAGTGTTACCACCTGTAGCGTCGTAATCCATAGTAAGAGTACCTAAACCGTGACCAGAGTTAGTCGCAGCCAAAGCTCTCATTTTACCTAAGATGTGTTGGTTGATTGACTGAGTCAATTCGTTAGTCAATACTGCTTCTACTTGAGCAACAGCGTCAACACCGAATTGCTTAAGATCTTGTACTTGCTCTCTAGTCACAGCAGCAGCTACTTGGAAAGTTTCTGCAGCAACTGACTTGCTGAACAATGAAAGACCCATTAAGTTGTCAGCCAAACGCTCACCGTCGTTTCTTGACATTGGAGCATAAGCTGCTGAACCATCAGTTACACCAGCACCAGAGAAACCTGGGATGTGGTCTTCTAATGCAGCAACTAACTCAGCGTTAGCGTATCTAACTGAAATGCTAGTTTCAGCTGGAGTTGCAGTCGCATCTAATGCATCAACAACTTTGATGATTAGTTTACCATCGATTCTTGATTTACCGATTTCAACATCATTACCTGCTTTTTCAGTTGCAGAAGTTTTGATGTACAATGGAGTTTCAGCGTTATCTAGTCTACCACCTGCGTAAGTGAAGTCTAGGTAAGACAATAAGCCCATAGGACCTGCCATTGGTACAACTGGTACCAAGTCAAGACCGATAGTTTGAGCAGCAACTTGCATTGCCAAAGGCAATAGAGTTGGAGCTTTGTCACCAGAACCGTTTGTACCAACGCTTGCACCGTTACCTACTTGTGAAGGGAAAGATACTGCGCCCATACCTGTAAGGTTCATTGGACCAGGGTTGTTAGACAAAGACATGATGTTCGCGTCTTCGTAAAGCTTGTGATTGTGACAGTAAGTCGACATCCAAGCTAGCTTTTCTGATTCATTAATACCAGTAGCTTCCTCGATAATAGGAGCCCAAGTATTTCTGATCTCAGCTTCGTTTAATAAATTAGCCATTTTGAAATGATCTTTTTTTTGTTTGTGTTTATAGTTAAACTCGACTTGCTTGGGTTTTCTGCTTCTGTCACCCGTATTCGTCGATTAAGTTTATATATCCTTATTTTTTGAATCTTTTCTTCAACTCTTCAGCATACTGGCTTACATCGTAAGCTGGTTTGTTCACCTCTTCAGTTTTAGATTCTTTTACCATCTCTACTTTTTCCATTTCGATCTTAGTATCTCTAAGGTCTCTAGTCTGCCAGAAGTTTCTTACTTGATATTCTGTATTTAGAGTGTGGTATTTTGATTGAGCCTCAATTTGGTTCTTCTTAGATTCTGATAAGTTTTCCCAAGCACCTCTGTATTCAGCTGGCATCGCAGCTAAGAAGAATGGCTCAGCATTTCTGTTTTCAACAATCAATTGAGAAGATTCGATCAATGATACGATTTCTGATTCGGTCATAAAGCCTCTTTTAGCAACTTTAGTTCTAACTTCAGTTTTAGCATCTTCAGTAAGAGCGTTGTATTTTTCAACAGTTGATGTTGATACGACTCTAAAGAATGATGGATTCTCGTTCTCTTTGATTTGAGCTGACTCAACTAGTTTGTTAAGTTTAGAAGAGATTTCGTTTTTGTAAGCTTCTAATGGATCGTGTGCACCATCTTCACCTTCAGCCTCTTCGTCTGAATCACCAGCTTCAGCTTCTTCAGTTTCATCTTCGATTTCAGAATCAGAAGTTTCAGTTTCGTCTTCTAGATCTTCAGCGTCAACTACTTCGTCACCAGTTTCTTCAACATCACCTTCTGGTGCATTGTCACCGATTTCTTCTAAGTCTTCTTCTTCAGACTTAACTACGTCTTCACCTTCTTCACCTGCATCTTCACCTTCAACGTCACCTTCGTCAGAGTTATCACCAATTTCTTCTAGTTCTTCCTCGTCCTTTTTAACAACGTCTTCACCTTCGACACCTGCTTCTTCACCTTCAACTTCTTCAGTTACGTCTTCAGCCGTTTCAACCTCTTCTTCAGTATCTTCTACTTTATCTTCAAGATCTACAACTTCTGCTTCTGCTTCCTCTTCAGCTTCAATATCATCTGTAGTATCCTCTTCAACTTCTTCAGTTTCTTCAACTTCTTCAGTGATTACGTTTTCGTTGATAGATTCTGCGATGTACTCAGCGTACTCAGAAACTGATTGTAAATTACCTCTTAAGTATTCGATGTACTCAAGAATAGTTTGAGATGATTCAGCACCTTCGTTGTGTGCTTCTGCTAAATAGTTAGCAAAGTCTTTTACTTTAGCTACAGCTTCAGCAATATGCTCACCGTATTGGATTGACTGATCTAGTTTTTCTGCAACGTGCTCAGAGTAAGAGATGCCTTGATCTGCTTTTTCTGCAACGTGCTCAGTGTATTGAATACCTTGATCTAGTTTTTCAGCCAAGTAACCAACATATTCAGATAGGTTATTTACACTCTCTGCAATGTGGTCATTGTGCGATTTTAAGTTTTCGACTGTCATGTCTTCGCTAGCCTCAGCGGTCTTAGCGTCAATTGACTCTTTGATGCCTTTAATTTCTTTAGCCAAATACTCTGAGTACTTGTTAAAGTCTTCGGCTTTTACGAATTCTGCCATGTTTTTGTTTTCTTTTATTTCAGTATTTAAAGTTTGAGTTTCAATATTTTCAGTAATATCTGCAGCACCGCCCATTTCGTAGATGTAAACGCCGCTATCATTTGAGAAGCCATAAGATTCGTTAACTCTCTTAAGTTCTGCGTTCTCAAAACCAGGATCTGCTACTAAGTCATAAGTAAATAGTTGCTTAATCTTAACTTTACCGTTAGATTCAACTGCACCTGCAGCTCTTGATGAAATTTGAAGAGGTACACCTGCATCAACTAGGGCTTTAGCTTGTCTACCGGCATCAGTGTCCAATAAACGTATTCGACCTCTCACCTCCTTTGTGTCCTTATCGTAGTACAATTCTTCTACGATGTGTGATACATTTTTCAAAGATGTATCGAACTGTGTTGGGTGATCTAGTTCACCTAAAAGCTTAGAAGAAGAAATCTTCTGCTGTAAAGCCTCAATCTGAGGGACATATTCGTCCTCAGTATAGATTCTATTATTTCTGTTTTTTTGATCAATTTGACCAAAAACACCCTCGAGGACGTAGTCTTTTTCTTCACCTGAAGCAACGCTCAAAGTCGAAGATGACATCTCGACGATTAACAAATCCTTTTGATTTTTCATATTTATGGATTTTTCTATTTTTAATATATATCCTTACGTTATTATGTAATTATCTTAATCTTTTTTAGATGCCTGCCAGTGGATCATCTTCGCCGCCTTCAGCTTCCTTCTCTTCTTCTTTTTCTTTTTCAGCTTTTTCAGCCTTAAAGTCGTTGTAGAATTTTACGATTTGATCAATCTCACCTTCACCAAAAGCATTTTGACCAAAGGTATCATAAAAGTGCTTCTTAAACTCTTTCTCAGTTGGGTATGCAGTAATAGCACCCAAAATCTCAGCCGCTGAAACAGTTTTACCTGAATCTAGATCAATGTCATCGATATAAATATCTGACTCTTCTCCGGCTCTAAGAGCTGCTTCTTGTACCTTGGCACTGATAAAGTCTTCAAATGTTTTAATAATTTCCATAGTGTATATATTCTTTCATTTTTAGAAGCCCATACCATCGTCTTCTGGCTCAGGTGCCTCAGCCTCTTCTTTATCCAATTTAGACTTAGCCGCTTCATTGGCTCTAATCTCATCATCAGATAATTTGAGATACTTTTTAACAAGGTATTCCTGATCGAAGTAGTACTCTTCTTCCATTGTTTCTTGATTCGTAGTCATTAGAGAATCTCTCATTGATGAAATAAATTCAAGTCTACGTTCCATGATTTCCATGTTCTTTAACTCTGCAAAGACATTCTCTTCATTGAATCTAAGAGCAACTTGAGTTTTGAATTGTGGATCGTCCACAAACTCAGGATACTTTAAACACATTTGAATATAGAGTGGCTTAACAAGAATTTCTTGGAAAGTAGATCTTAAACGCTTGATAAACTTACCAAACTTAATCTCGTCTCTAATCATACCATCGGCTGCAAGGTTGAATTCACCGCCACCATCTTCATATAAGAATCTGTTGAAAGGAATTTTAGAAACATGCTTTAGTTTATCTGAGAAATACTTAAGTGCTTCAACGTCTGATAATTCAGGACCTTCACCACCAAGTGTTTCAATTTCTGGTGATTCACCTTCTTTCGATGGTAACCAATACTCTTTGTTAAACTGCAACATCGGTGAGCCATCTGTTGTAAGGCTACCTGATTCCCAATCAAAGTCAACCGTTTCTTTATATGAATTCATCAACTGTGCCAAAGATTGTTTAGCACGAGTTTTAGATTTACCACCAACTGGGATGATAAACTTCATTCTAAAAGATGAGTTAGTTACAGCCCACACAATTCTAGTGTGTTCCATAATTCTCAATAAGTTAAAGGCTCTAACTAGTCTTTCGATATATGAAACTCTCGATGCTGTTGTGATCGAAGAGTATGAAATGTAAATAATTTGTGAATCGTAAAGTTTACGCTCTTTGACAGGATCATCCTTGTATTGAACCCAAACTTTCTTGCCATCATCATGATTATAACCTGGAATAAGTGTGATTGGATCTAATTCTTTAAAGCCAATTACCTCTTTTTGATCAGGTGAATAAATGATTTCAAATGCTAAATAACCATCGACTAAGAATTTTCTAAAGAAATACCATGCAGATTGGTCTGAGTTAAACCCAAAATAGTGATAGATTTGTCTAAAATATTTGTTAAGATCTTTGTTTACTTGATCTGAAATATCAAGACCTAAAACTTCAGGTTGACAAAAGAAATTTTTATCATCGTATACAATGGTTTCATCACACAGAATATCGAGAATGTCCTCGATTTCATCGTGCATTGCAAAGTTTCTTAGTTCATCTCTTTTACCAGGGTAATCTTGATCAAAAAACGGAATGTTCTTTTTAAGATTAATGTCGGTCATCGACATGGCGGCAAATGCACCATAGATGTCATCATTATCTAGACCAAATGGATTCATCTCGCCATAGCCAATTTGATCCTCCATTGGACCAATAGCTTGAGACTGTCTTAGAACCAAATCATCATAACGCATACCAAAACTACTTAGCGTTTTCAATGCATTTGAAACACTAAATGGTCTGGTATTGACGCTCAATGGTCCGTTCCTTCTGTTTGTATAACCTGCCATATTGTTTAGTTACTATTCAATTTATATATCTTACTTCTTTAAGTGGTTTCTAAAGGCCTCTTGGACCTTAGCAATCGTAGTCCCATTAAGGCTCATAAAGTCACAAAGAACTATTTTTGCCCAGCTTTCATAAGCTACGACTTTTTGGTCAGCCTTTAAGTTTGGAATGTATTGACGAATTGCAAAGTCAAAGCCATATTGAGCTAAGAATTTTTTAGCACCATCATAAGTAAATTTAAGTTCTCGTTGGGCATTAGCATTATTTGCTGATTTGCCTTTCATTTGATTCTCAATTTGAGATTTCATTTGTTCATATACAAAATCTAAAAGATCCTCTTTGACTTTAACTGGTAAAAGGTTTAGATTAATACCTAAATCATTTTTGTTATCTGTTGGATCTAGTGCTAATACAACTGGATTCATGTCCCACCAAGGTAAACGATCAATGCCTTTAGGTTTTTCATACTTAAAGACATAAATTTTACCAGGCACAAATGGACGAGTTGTGCGAGCAACTGTTTTGTCAGAACGACTTTTAGTGCCCTTTGTAAACCACTCTTCAGCCTTTGTTATAGCTTTTGTTTTGCCACCGTTTTCACGGCTAAACTTTTTTATATCGTCTTTAATCTTGCCCATTATTTGAGTGATTTTTCTGTTAAGACGATAAATCTAAAGCCTCTGTCGGCACACCATGCTTTAGCATACTTATACTTATCCATGTTTTTAACATACTGTTCTGCTAAAAACTTATAGGATTTAAGAGCTTTGGTGCTCTTCTTTGTTGGAGGCTGAGGTTTGGTAATTTGAGCTTCGGGTTTAATCTCAACCAAAAACTCTTCAGTTTCGCCGGCCTTCTCAGTTTTCATGTAAAAGTCTGGATAATAAGAGTGCTGTCTCTTGTCATATGACGAGAAATATTTGATCTCAACAGGTTCGCTAGACCATTTTATTACGCTCTCTTTTGTATCACACATTATCATGAACTTTCTCTCCCAAGAGGATCTATAAATTATTGGAGTTGGTCCAATATATTTGTCTGGATTTGTTGGTGTAAAATAACCTTGGACAAAACCTGAATTTCCACTTGGTTTGAGATTCTTAATCGACATTAAATATTAAACATACCACCCTCTCCTGTACTATCTTTAGCTGAGATACGGTCCATTGATAAGGTGTTCTTATATTTTTGCGGATGAATTTTATTCCAACCTTTAGCATAGCCACGTTTTGCAATCTCTGTAAAATAGGCAAATGCGTTAGGGTATTTTGGATTAAAGTTTCTCCAGTACTTTAACAAATCTAACATAGCAAATTGCAAACAATCACTTCTATCGTCTTCGTTTACGTATGTTAATTTATTTATCGTCCTCTCGGCCAATAGTATTAACATCTTTTCAGCAGTTGGAGTTAGCTTATCTTGTTCTTTAGACTCTACAATTGCATTATAAAGATCTTTATTATTGAGGTAATTCTTTTTTCTCTTTGCCACGTTAATATAGTTTGTTTAAGTTTATACACAAAAAAGCCCATTTGTTTCCAAATGGGCTCTTCTAGATTTGTATAGTGTTTTAGATTATTGCGCCAGCTTCTAGCTCAATTCTAAACTTTTCAATTCTTAAAGGTTCTTCTTGTACAAAGACTGTTAAAACATCGTCTCTACCAGCGCCGCTATATTCTACAGCATCAACTTTTAGTTCAGTACCTTTAGCTAAACCATCAACTTCACCTTTTAGTGTAGCGTTCAAGTAACCATCAGAAACTGTTAATAGATCCTCGTTTTGAGCTGCGTCCAATTCTTCACTTAGTCTCTCAATTTCAGTGTTGATTAAATGATCTGCTGCTTTAATATCTGGAAGATTTCTATCAGCTTCAGCTAAACGACCTTTTTGATCTTTTAAGAATGCAATCATTTCATGCATTAATCTAACCTTATTTCTTTTAGCTTCTCTTCTTTGTGCGAAAGACTCTAAAATGTCTTCAACTAAATAAGTAACGTCTGTGCCTGTCTGTTCTGCAACATATTCTACTGCTGCATCTGGTAACATTTTAGAAAACTTAGAAAGTTTAGTAGCTTCATTCATTCTGTAAACAAATGTACTAGGACCAGTTTTCATAGTCAATACCTTTACGTCACCGTCAATTGACTCAGCAATAAAATCTAAGATCTTGTAAGCATTGTAGTTTTTAGCTGCGAATTCAAAAAGGTTTAATAATTCTTTATCTGCATATTTGATATAGCCAAATGAGAATGCTTTTTCTGTTAAAGTCTCTTCACTGCCTAAAAGCATTTCAGTACCGTTTGTGTAGAATGCATTTGTTTCAGCAACATATGTGAATTTAATACCTCTTTGTACTGAACCCATTGCATTTCTTTCTGATTCTAAAACTGCTAATTCTTTTTCAACTTCAGTTAAAGCCTCAACACTTGCACGCTTACGCTTAAGTGCTTTCTTGTTTTCATTAACAAAGTTGATCTTTTCAGTTAGATCCAAAGTCTTGTTAAAGTTTTCAATAGCTGATTCACTCAGCTCGCTAACCATTACTTTGTTGTTGAAATCATAGAAGAATTCAACACCATTTTCGTTTATGTTAAAAATAGAGTTAGCTTTTACCAAATTAGACAGATCTGCATTCGCCTCATTAAATGGTTGGATATGAGAACCTGTAATTTTAAAGTTTTGGCCTGCAGCATTGAATACGAAACCTTGTCCGTGTTCCAATACTGGTGAAATAATGCCTCTTTTTAATTCTGCCATCTTTTTAAGATTTTTTATTTACTATATATATCATTGTATTATTCGTCGAACGGGAGCTCTCTACCAGTGACATTGTAATTATCACCAAGTGCAGGCTTTTCAAGATCTGTCATACCAGAATCGTCAATCAGTTTGGAGTTACCAATAGTAAACATTCTATTACTTTGTTTTCTTCTACGACTAACTTGAATAATCTCTTCGTTTGTACCTAATTTATTGCCAAGAAGTGATTCATCTGGTGATTCTGTTCCTGTTTGAATAAATCTGCCTTGACCGTCACATTCCCATTTAGTACCGCTCGTATCATAATAAATATAACCCAAACTTGTACATGGAATCATACCATTAGGATCACCATAATCACCCACTGAACCAAGCGCATAATTAGTAATTGTGAATTTACGATAAGTGTCCTCTTCGAAGTCAAAGCTTGGTACGAATGAATTAATCTCTAGTGAGAATGTAACCTTATGATTACCTTTATCATCAAAGCCGTATTCAATTGGACGTTCCATTGTATAATCATCTGGCATCATATATTCAGATGAGATTCTATAAGTACCATCTTCAATGTGACCAGCATCAACGTGATAAAAATTGGCCTTGTACATTTTCTTAACAATGGCTTCGGTTATCTTAAACAGATCTAATTGACTTGAAACTAAAAGTTCAACATCAACCCCTAAAACCACTGGAATCATTTCGAACTCTGCAACGAAACCTTCCATAAAGCCCTCGTCATTTATTCTACTATAATTACCTAAGTTTCTTTTATTAACCAATTTTGCTGGATCAACTGCAAATGAAGTTAGGTTAACTATACCTCTTGGTACTTTATCGTAATTGCCATCTGCAAATTCACCGTCAGGATCACAGGTTACTCCGTTAATATTAGAGAACAAAAAGTTGTCTTTTAAAAAGTTTTCATCACCTGAAACTGCGTAAAAGAATGGCACATCAACCTCAACTCGTTGATCGTTTGAGATTTGACGCATAAAACTTAACTTGCTATTAAGATCTGCAAGCAGACCAATAACAATGTGTCTAATAACTGAATCGTCTTTGTTAAATTTTAAGTTGTATGTTGCCATTAAATGCCGTATTTTGTTCTATCTGCTTCAAAGTTTTGCGCAACCTCAGTTGCAGTTAGTGCTCTTGTCCAAGCTCTCATAATACCATAGTCTCCGTCAAACTCATTTGCAGTTGAATTGTTGTATGTTGTAATATCTGCTGGACCTGCTTCAAAATACCAACCAGCAGAATTAGAAAAACCAAAATCATCCATTGGTGAATTAAATGTCATATTTAATGTGCCACCGGCAACACCATCTAAGTAACACTTAAGTGTTGTACCGTCGTATGTTCTAACTAATTGGTGCCATTGACCGTCATTAAATGTACCTGAACCTGCAACTACTCTTTCGCATTGTGTACCATTCCAAAGATTTACGATAACTTGGTGGAAAGGACCAACTTGAAGTGTTTGTGCACCTGCAAAATGGTATTCCCAACCGTTACTAGTCCATTTGTCAACATCTCTCCAAATACATGTGCCGACTGAGTTTGATCTAAACCAAATTTCAAATGTGTGAGAATCACCCAGTCCTGAAAGCTCAGGTTGATCTTCGTGGGTTTGGTTTAAGTACAATGAATTGGCATTCATTCTAGGTGACACATATTTACTATTAACACCGTCCACCATTCTAATATAACCATACTCGTCTCTACTAAGCATACCCGAATGATCTATATCAACAACGGTACCATTTCTATTGATCGAAGCACTGTATTGATATGTACCATTTGCAGGTGACATATCCATAATAGTGTTACCATAGTTACCAGCTACTGCACTATTTGGATGGGTCCATGTTCCCCACGTTGATTGCGGTGATCCTGGATCAAAATAGAAGAATGTATCAGCTACTGGCTTTTTAGCATATGTAGTGTAATATCCATTTGAACTTAGCCATGTTTTTGCATTATCTACTGTTTCGTGAGATTGGCCAGAAAGTCTTTCTACCAATGATACGAATGCACCGTCCGTTTCAGATTCTGGTCTCCAGAAGCCAACATAAGCTGTAGTTCCATCTGCACCTGATTGGCCATCTGGATTTTCTTTAGCAATATAAGAACCTATATTTTTATCTGGACTCGCCCACCATTTTAATTCACTGGCCTCAAAACCACCAGTAGGTTCACCTTGATCTAAATTTGTTCCAGCTCTTTCAGATCCAGTAGAAACTGTACCTGTATTTCTAGCCCAACCTTCAATATCAGCTGGTACTACAACATCTATATTATTAGCAGTACACTCTCCACCACACGCAGAAATTGAAATTAGTTTAGTAATAGTTCCTTGTCCATATGTGGTATTCATTTCAACATATGTGAATGTAGACTCTCCTAAAAGGTATTGTTTTGCTGCGCCGGTACTATTAGCCCAAACCGGGGCTACAATTCCAGATCTAACGCCGCTCGTCGTCCAGTTACCAGTTACTTGTGCTCCAACATATAAACCAGTATCAGGATAGTGGACGCTTTGAAGACCAACGGTCTGAATCGTATTCCAAGCCGCAAGAGCAACTTGCTGATTACCCCAAGATTCTGCGTCGGCCTGAGTATATGTGTTATTAGCTGGAACTTGATTTAAGTCGAAATAAATTGCATCTGCAATATCGCACATTAAACAGTTTTCTAAGTCGGCGACTGGATCATCAGCCGCAGTAAATGTATAATAAAACGTGGATCCAGTTACTTGATTGGACCAGTTAGTCCTTAGATTTCCATTAGAACCTAATTGAAAGCTCGAAAGATGCGTAAACATTGCCATAAAATAAGTTGTATTTTTCTATTTACTTTATATATCACAACTTTATTCTATCCTTTCTATAGAGAACTTAGAGAATCCGTTTTCACGATAAATTTGTATCTTCTTATCAAAGATCTCATGAGGCAAAACTGTGTGATTAATAACAAACGTATTGATCTTATTCTCTTTAATGACTTGGTTTAAGATTTTTAAGATGTTATAAACTCCGTCATGATCAACAGAACTTAAGAGCTCATCTAAGAATAACATATTTAGTTGAGGGAATCTTAGCTTTAAGATCTTAATAATAGCGATGATGATAATAAAGTCAGCCTTTTTACGCTCTCCGGTTGAGAGTGTCATTGGATTAATGTCTTCACCTAAGTGATTGATAATACAATTAAACTTCTCGTCGAATCTGATATGGAATTGCAAGTGCATGGTTTGGGCCATGGCTGCGATATTGGTATTAAGACCTGGCAGAATTGTTTTTACTGCCAAGTTCTTAACACCGTCCTCACCTAAAATGTTTTCTACAATTTCCATAAAATTATAGTCACCGCTAAGCGTATCTTTATTTGCAGACTTTTCAGCCTCTTTTTCTTCAAAGTCCTTGATTAGATTTTTCAAGTGTGTAAATTCACCTTCACCTGCAGTTTCACTAATCTTAACCAACTCTGACTTTAAAGTTTGCATACTGTACTTAATATCACTAACTTGAGTATCGATCTTTTGTTTCTTAATTTTAAGCTCATTAATAGTGTCAGTAGCTGTATCCATCTGTGTCTTAAGTTCAGCTATTTTATCAACAGCCTGTGTCATTTCTGACTTGTACTCATCTTTCTTTTGATGGTGCCATTCACTATCAAGCTTAGTCTCACATGTTGGACAGTGGCCACCTTCATAGAGTGCAATTTTCTTTTTAAGAGACTCTATCTCGTGCTTTAAACTACCTGCATCAGATCTTGAAGTTTCGTACTCTTTTTTATTAGTACCTATTTGCTTTTCTATTTCACTAGCATCAACCTTAAGCCCTTTAGCAGACTCATTAAGTTGAGTTAATTCATCTTTAAGCTCTTTGATCTTAGTCTTATTTTTAACGCTTGATTCTTCAATTAAAGTATTCAACTGTAATTTAACTGAGCCAATAGATTCCATAATCTGATTCAATTCACTTTCATATGAATCAATACTCATCTTAACTTGCTTACGCTCCTCTTTAATTTGACGTTGCATGTCATTTAGAATAGAGAACCCGAACATCTTATCGATGATTTGTTTCTTATCCATATTGCTCATTGTCAAAAAGGACTTAAAGTCATTTACAGATAGGATAATAATGTTCTTAAATACATGATAAGGAATTCCAAATACCTCTTCTTCTAAATAGTCTTGAACTGACTTTTTACCTGCTTTATCAAATTCAACACCATTAATTAAGACATTAAATTTATTAGGCATTAGGCCTCGCTCGATCTCAACTGCCATAGTACCACAAGTTAGACCTATACGAACGTATAATTCTTTATTGATCCTATTTGGTAGATCTGATAATTTTACCCCTTCAACTTTACCATATAGCGCATAAATAATGGCGTTAGCGATAGTAGTTTTACCATCACCGTTTTTACCAAGCGTTAAGAACAGTTCTGAACCGTCCTCTTTGAAATCTAATCGCTGTAACTTATTACCATAACTGGCAAAGTTTTTAAACTCTATAAAATCTATTCTCATTGCTCACTGTCGTAGTTATATGCACATTGAGTGTATAACTGTTTTAACTTAGTCTTAAGCTTTTGTTTCGTATCTTCATCATCATTTAACCCATCAACATAAACATTACATAGATTTAAGATGTTGTAATTCTTGTACATTTCTTCAATCTCATCAATGTCGTAGAAGTCTTTATCGATATAATTGTCTTCTTGATAAATGTTTGGTTCTAATTTACGACTAATGTGTTGAATACGATTAATGAGTTGACTCAAAGCATTAGTAGTTGCAATTTGACTTGGTACAAAAAGATCAACAAAGTTATTTTCAATCTGCTTTTTAAATGATCCCAATGTAATATCAAACAGTTGTGTTAGGTTATACTTAACAAACTTTGGTGATATATGATTCTCAAAGAAAGTCTCTGACATGTCTTCTAAATCAACTAGATCAAAACCTTTAGCATTATTTGCATCTGAGCGAGTCAATTGGTATGGAGTACCAACCATCAATAATTTACCACGCTCTTGTCTAAAGTGAATGTGACCACTGTAAACTCGAGTATACTTATCGTAAATGTTAGAGTCTGTACCGTGTTCGTTTTTAACCTTTGAGTTTAGGTAAATACCCTTAACTTCAGAGTGACAAAATACAATATCTGTAGTTGGATGATTTGCAAGAGTTTCAGCTTCATGATCTGCATCTCTTCTCCATGGCATCATTAATACATTTCTATTGTTCCACTTCAATAATTGTGGATCTTTATAAATCTGCACGTTTGGAATCCATTTAAGACTGTCGATAGAAGTGATTTCATTTGTCTTCTTGGCCCAAATATCATGGTTACCACAAATAACATGGACTGGCAAGATTTGCCCTAATCTTTCAAAGAGATCAACTGCATAGTTAAGCACTTTAATATTGATACTTTGACGATTATCAAACGTATCTCCAACTTGCACCAAGACATCACCTGGCTTAACATGCTTTTTAAGTGTTGGTATAAACAGATTTTCAAAGAAGTCTTTCTGGATCTCTAACCACTCATTAGAATTAGCTCTAACTCCAAAGTGTAGATCACCAAGAACCCAAACTCTTTTGACTCCCTGTTCTAATTGTTTAGAATCAATCATTAGAATAACTTATTTATATTTCTTTTGCCTAAAACGCCAGTCTTAACATCTAACTCTTGAATTAGATCCTCTTTGTAAACGTTGGACAAAGAACTATAAAATTTTGTAGGATTAATATCAAAATACACACATATTTCACTAAATAAGTCAATGCGACTGTACTTAATGGCCATTTCATCAACGATGTAACCATAAACATCATTTATATCAGCCTTCTTTAATTTATTACATCGACCTAAATCATCAATCTCGTTAAATGATTTAAACCTAGAGGCTTCTATTAACTCGTGAATTTTACGAGCAATCATTTCAAAATGAATTTTGATTTCTTCTTCTCTTGTATCTTTGTAGCCTGATTCTAGTTCAAAACTAATGTCGCTTAGTTCAAACTCTGAAGACTCAAAGCTATTGTTAAATATTTTATCGTTGCTCATAATTAAATTCCATGTAAATTTGAATTTGTAATATCCTCTGTCTCAATCAAGCGCATGTAATTCCAATTGATATTGAGTTTACATTTTGTGCCCTTGCCTTCACCATCACGAATCTTTAGGATCTTTAACCAATACTCTTCGTTGGCTCTCATCAAGTCATCTTGAATAATACCTAACATAATGTCGGCCGTGTGAGATAGGCCTGCAGATTCTGCAATATCTGTCATAGTAATATCACTCGAATTGTAGCCAGATCTAGTAATCTGCGTTGCAGTAACAATCAACCAATCATTGCGAATACCCATTGCTCTTAGGTCCTCTGCAATTTGCTTGATCTTCATGTAAGTGTTTTCTGTATTAAGGTTTCGGTAGTTGGCTAGAATATTTATATAATCCACTACAACAGCTCCCACTTTAATTTGTCTCTCTTCTTCAATTTGATTTACGTATGCCTCAATGTCAAGTACAGTTGCCTGTGATGTTGGCATTTGTTTAATGAAGAGTTGACCAGGAGGTGTAAAACCATCTCCAACTGTTTCTAGTCTACGCTTAATATGATCTGCATTTTTAGCCTTTTCTGCATATTCATTAATTGGAATTGATAATAGATTAGCACCAATTCTTTTTACAAACTTATGAGCTGCCATTTCTGCAGTAATTACTACAGTATTTGTGCCCATCTTAACGAAATTAGCTGCGTCATTGGCCAAATAAATTGACTTACCAATGTTTTGTTCACCAGCATAAACAATTAAGTTACCACCTTTATCATAACCACCACTTAAAAGACGATCAATAAAATTGTAACCAGAACTTACCTTCTCAGTTTCTCTTTGATCATGTGATTCTACGTTAAAGAAGTCAAGACCTAAATCAGAGTTAAAGTTAACGTTATTTCTATCGTTAATAAGTGTTTTAACTTTTTGTACAATAGACTCGGCGTTCTCTGGTGTTACATTAGTAGTCTTAATAAACTCAATAGTGTCTGTTAATGAGATACTAAATGTCTTCCATTTAATCCATGATTCCGTGGTTGTAGTTAACCACTCCTCGTCATATTGATCAAGATCAACACCAAATACTAGATCTAAGATACCTTCTGTGACCTTTTCTTTTGCTCTCTCGTGTTTTGTAACAAGTAGCTTAATTTGGTCTTTAGATGGAGCCTCGTTATATCTTTCATAAAACTTATTAGCGATATGACTTAGCATACCAATTTCTTCAGAAGTATAATAAGCACTTTGAATGCTCTGAAGATATTTTGGCTTGACTAGTGAAAGTCTAAAAAATACTTTTTCAAAATCTTGTCCGAACTCCATATTTGTTTTATTGTTCTATGGCGAATTCGCCTACTTGTTTACTATAAGGCTCTTCTGTCCAAAGATTAATTGCGATCGCTTGTCTAGTTCCCTCAGTAACAGGTAAAACTTCATGTACATCTTGTCCAGCTTGGAAAATAATTAATCTATTTGGTTTAGCTTTAACTATTTCAGGCGATTTATCCGTGCCATCTGTGTAAACTGCTAGATCACCACCAACAAATTCTTGACCTGCTGGATAATAAACAGTACCAATCACAGGCGTTACTATTTCACCTGTCTTTTTAAACCACGCTTCGTCTTTGTCGTAATGTGTGCCTAAATTGTTTTTAAATCTGCTTTCAGTATTTGCTGTTTGAATACCCGTCCAATACTCAAATCCAGAGATATTAAAGCTTTCTCTAACAGGACAATTGTCTCTCCAAATATACTCAATTAGTCTCTTTTTAAGAGTGTCTGCTGATGAGTTAAACCATGCGTTCCACCAATAATAGACCCCAGGGTCATTAAAAAATGTTTGATCTTGCTCGATTTCTTTAAGTAAATCTGGATCTTTAATAAAATTGTCAAATACTGCTATCATTCGAATGGGTTTTGTAAAATTTTGTATGCGAACTTACCTTCATTATGATTTGTTTGTTCAACTAAACCCAAATCTATAAGCTCCGTTATGGATTGTATTAAATGTTCTTCTGAAGACTCAGTGAATCTATAAGTCTTCAGCGCGTGTAGCGTAAAGCTACCTTTGTGTCTGTCTGGCATCCTTTCACATAATTGAACCTCTTTGTGAAGAATGTCAAATCCTGTAGGATAACCAGGTAAGTCCTTTTCAATACCTAAAATATATTTTATAGGCAGACTGTCCTCATTAATCCTCATCATTTTCTAAGATTTGATCAAGATCAATTTCTCTCTCTTCAGTATTATAATTGAAGATGTGTTTAATCTTAGCTTCAATTTTTTCAAGGACTTCTTGAGTAAATACTTTTTCACTAAAGAATTCACTATTAGGTACAGTTTCATCAAGGTGCTTACAGATCCAATTACGTGCAGTTTTCTTAGGCACATATTCACCTTTCTCGATTGTACCTTTTGTAATACCAATCTCTTCCCAATCAATATACTGTTCAAGGCCAACATAACGATTCATCCCTTCTGTAAAGTGAAGGTGAAACTTAATGTTAGTTGGTTTAGCAAAACGGTTTTTGTTAGGCTTAGCAGTTACAATAATTCCAGCTTTTTCACCACTTGATTCTTTAAGTTGTGCTTTGTTTAAGAATAAAACAATTGAAGCCGCATATTCTGGCCCTGTTCCACCACCAGCTACTTGACGTGAAATAAAGTCTTGTGTCTGATATGTGTGATTAGTAAAAATAAAAGGTATCTTAAGATCAGCAAGAGGCGTCATAATGATACGGAAGATAGACTTAAGAACTTTAGATCTTGTCATATCTGCTTTTTCAGAACCTGATCGAGCGTCTTCAATCTCCTTTTGAGTTGCCAAGTTACCAGCTGAGTCAAGAATAACCATGACTTTTGGTGTCTTACCACCAGCTCTCTTAACTTCTTGCATTTTACCAGTTAATGTCGTAACTGATGTTCTAAATTCTTGAACGGTATTAATTGGCTGATAGTTTACTTTAGTGACATCAATACCAAACTTTTCCATTTGATCTTTGTCTACCGCGGCTTCTGAATCATAATAGATCACACTGTAACCCATATCAATTGCTCTCTTAACTGAGTTTAGAACCAAGAACGTTTTACCTGTTCCTGATGGCCCCGCAATTGAACATGTTCTACTATTTGGCCAACCACCAAAAAGAGAACCCGAAACACATGCATTTAAGTGATAATTACCTGTGTCAATCCACTCTGTAACTTCACTAAAAGTAGAATCTGCCATAACCGAACCCATTGGATTCAATTCTGCAAGCTCTTTATTAATGTCGTCAAAACTAAAATCTTTCTTTGCCATATCTTTGAATATATTTTTATTATAGGTTATACTACCTATTTTTAGATTGTTTCTTAAACTAGAAAGCCGACTTAATTGTCGGCTTCTAACTCGTCAAGTTTATTTAGGACCTGGTCCTCATCTGGAAACTCTTCTTTTTCTTGAGCTCGTAGTGCCTTTAAATCTTCGAGTAGCTTAGTAGACTCTTCGCCTAAACTAGTTACTTGTGTTTGAATATCTGTCAATCTATTTAAGATTCTTTGATACTCTAACACATACTCTCTTTGTCTCTCTGTTAATTGAACTTCCATTAGAGTTGCCCTATATTGTTAAATGAATTTAGTTCATCCTCTGTCCAAAGTTTAAGTTGATTTGGATCACGAGTTTCAACCTCATTGATTAAGTTCCAGCCAAGTTCTCTGACTTTTGTGCCGAGTTCTAAATCGTTTGGATACTGTCGTACCAAGTCGATAATAGTTTGTTGTAAATTTTCCATATTGTTTAAAATAATGCCGAAGCGTAAATAAGATTTGTGTCAAGCGTTTGAAGACCAATTGCTGTTAAAACTCTATTTAGTGGATCGATCATTGATTTTTCAAATTGAGTATCATAGTCAATCTCAGGTGCAATCTCATAAGGATGATCTCCAGGAATATAAGCAAATGATTCACTAATTGCTGATTTACAATGATAGATCTTTAGCTTTTCTCCGTTACCAATCAATTTATATTTGTTCTTATATTTTTGATTGTTGTTAAGAACATAGTTGTAGTAACCTGCGGCCTTTACATTAGCTGGACATTTTAGACCAACTTGAAATTCAATCTGATCATCAACAATATATTTTTCAATATTATTAGTTCTACGATTAAATGTAATGTCGTCAATGTCTGCCATCTTAAACTCTTTTTTAGTCTCTTTCATAAAAGAAACCAAATTTTGAAGATCTTCTGCAGTTGGAGTAACTCTGCTCTTAAATATAATTTTAAGAGCTTCAACTAGTTTTGTTCTTACAAAAGATGGCGTTGAAGACTGAATCGTGTCAAAGCCAATTGTCTTAATCTTCTTTAAAGAAGGATGGCGGTCAGTAGTTTCAAGCTTATCGTCCCATGCAATGTTTTGAATGTATTTCTTTTTACTCATCCAAATACCATTGTATGCAAGCGATTCGAGTTCAAAGACTAAGAAGTTATCTGTGTTTCTATTCTCAGCATATTTTTCCATGCACTTGACAATATAGTCATTTAGTCTATATGCATAGAGAGCTAAGATGAACACATCAATTTCCATCTTCTTAGACTCATCTTCCCAAATAATAGATTCATAAAGATCTTGGAACTGCACATAACACGAGTCAGTGTCAATGTAGATTACTGCAGGCTTTTCAACTTTACCTTTTACTTTGATACCAAAGTGTTGATGAACCGCAGTGTCTTTGTGCCAAAATTCTTGAACGTATTTATTGAGAATAGTCTCTGAATAAAGAATTGCATTTTTGCC
>Ga0222719_10000930_pt1 | contig 29055 bp, 49 predicted proteins | sample C33_34DmetaG_FD_165039 | JGI IMG/M metagenome (GOLD analysis project Ga0222719, IMG submission 165039) | Estuarine water microbial communities from San Francisco Bay, California, United States - C33_34D | ecosystem: Environmental > Aquatic > Marine > Unclassified | place: USA: California...
CGGCGTAGTCAAATTGGCGGTAAGTGGCGGCAGTGTCGCTGCTATGGGTGAAGTCCGTAGCTTCACTTTGGATGAAACGGCAGACACGATAGAAGACAGCGTGATGGGCGATACCGCTCGCACATACTTGTCCTCTCTCACCTCTGCGACTCTATCAATGGACGTTTACTGGGACGATGCTGACGCAGTCCAGCTAGTAATGGACTCAGGCGCCGCGCTTGATTGGGAACTTTACCCAACAGGAACCGGCGTCGGCGAGAAGTATTACAGTGGTGGTGGAATCCTTACGAGCAAGTCATTGACTGCCTCGTTTGATGGTATGGTTGAGGGTAGTTTCGCTCTGCAAGTATCGGGAGCGGTTACCGAAGCCACTGCATAAAGGAATCCCCCAATGGGTTTAGCTAAAGATTTACGAAACAGAAGAAAAGTGAATGCTCGAAAGATCGAGGTTGCGGCATGGGCTGATCCAGATGGACAGCCCTTTGCCATGTATTGCTACCCGATAACTTGCTACGACATCAGCGAGCTTCAAAAGAAGCACCCCAAGTTCATGGAGAACACGACGATTTCGGCAATGATTGACCTGATAGTCATGAAAGCCAGCGACGAGGGTGGGGGCAGGCTGTTTACTGCGGCAGAAGACCGCATGGATTTGATGGGCGAGGAGACTAGCGTCATCTCTGGTATAGCCGAGCAGATGTTTGCAGAGATCCAGTCCGTCGAGGATCAGGAAAAAAACTAAGAGCCGATTCGTTGAGGTTTAACTTGGTTGCCTTGGCGGATCGGCTACACATGAGCATCTCAGAGGCCGAGCAGATGTCGTTGTCTGAATTCAACGAGTGGCTAGCCTTCTACAAGATTAGAGGCGAGGAACAAGATGGCTAACGATGTCTTAATTAAGATCAAAGCGGTTGACCAAACCAAGCGAGCCTTCTCTGGTATCACCAAAGGCCTCAGGACGGTTGCAGGGGCCGCTCTAAACCTCAAGACAGCCTTTGTCGGCGTGGCTGGTGCTGCTGGCATAGGTTTGCTCATATCACGCTCCCTGGACGCTACAGACGCTCTGGCGAAGACTGCTACTCGTATTGGTACGACCACTGAGGCGCTGAGTCGTTTGCACTTCGCTGCCGATATAAGTGGTGTCTCTACTGAAACCCTGAACATGGCGATGCAGCGGTTTACTCGCAGAACTGCTGAGGCTGCCCGTGGTACAGGTGAGGCAAAGGACGCTATCCGCGAGCTTGGCCTGAATGCGAACGACCTTCTCCGTTTAGACCTAGACGAGCAGATGATTAAGCTGGCTGATGCCTTTGCTGACGTTCAGACGGACGCAGACAAAGTGCGTCTTGCTATGAAACTGTTCGATAGTGAGGGTGTGGCATTAGTCCAGACTTTAGGCGCTGGTTCTGCTGGCCTGCGTGAGATGTTTAGCGAGGCCGAAGCTCTTGGTGCTGTGATGTCTACGGACGCAGCTAAGGGTGTTGAGGATGCACAAGACGCTCTCACTCGACTCAAGACTGTTATGGGCGGACTCAGGGATCAGGTTGTGGCGGCGTTGGCCCCCGCTCTTGAATCCATCGTGACATCGCTCACTGACATGGTGAGGGAGGCGGGTCTAGCAGAGGGTGGCTTTAAGCAGCTAGCCAGCAATATAGCCGGTTCAATGATTGGCGCTTTTGTCACTGTCATAGAAGGCAGTGAAAACATGGTAAATACCATAATCCAAGGCATTAACGCCATAAAAAGAGGTATTCGAGCATTCCAAGAAGCTAGCGGTCAAGGTGCAATAGGCGCACAAGCGCAGTTGACAAAAGAGCAAGAGGTTTTGAATGCTCGTATTGGCGAGGGCAGAGCGCAAATAGACAGAATGCGCGATGCAATCCGAGAAGGACAAAAGACTTTCGGTGTCGGCGCTACGGTAGATGCGATCCTTGGCGATGAAGCGAGGCTCAAGGTAGTAAACGAAGAGTTGGAGAAGCTCGCCCCACAAGTTCAAGCCCTGCAAGAAATCCCCGAGTTCAGTGTTGATGATTTTACCGGCGGAATGCTTTCTGGTTTGAAAGATTTGCGGAAGCAATTATCAGAAGGCTTTGATCTTGGAGAAACTGAAGGCGCAGGCACCGGAACACAAACTGCCGAAGTAAACAAACTGCAACTAGCTTACGAGGGAGCAACCGACGCGATCAAGAAGTTCAACAGCGCAAACGACGATGTTAGAACCAAGATGGAACAGATCACGACAAAAACGCTGGCTTCATTCTCCGACGCATTGACCAACGCTGTTATGGGCACCGGCAGCCTGAAAGACGCTTTCAAGGCGATGATAAAGAACATGGTCGCCCAACTCATTCAGTTCTACATCATTGACCGATTGACGGGCGGCATTGCTAGCGCACTGTTTGGAATGAAAAAAGCTGTAACCGGCGGCGGTGGTGGGGCAGGCGGCGTGGCACCTCGATCAGCTAGGGCCATCGGCGGCCCAGTACAAGCTGGCAGCCCTTACATGGTGGGAGAGCGTGGGCCTGAGATGTTCGTGCCCAACCAGTCTGGCTCAATAGTTCCAAACAAGAAGATGGGTGGCGGTGTGACCGTCATCAACAACGTAGACGCTAGAGGATCAGGCGCTGACGTAGACCAAAGGATCAAAAGCGCTATGGCCCAGACCAGTCAACAGACTATAATGACCATCCAAGATTTGATGCGTCGTGGGAGATTTGCATAGATGGCTACTTTCACCTTCCCAAGCATCACCCCAACGACCAACACGTTTGAGCTTGTTTCTAACACTCGCACGTTTCAGTCTCCCCTGACTAACGCAGTCCAGACCACCTCCCGCAAGGGTTCGCTTTGGCGAGCCAGTTTGCAGTTTAGAAACCTCTCGGGCGATGACCGACAAGAGATGCAGGCGTTTCTGGTTAAGCTAAACGGCCAAGAGCATCGGTTCACCTTGCATGACCATTCCTTTACTCGAAGGGGTGCGGGTGGTGGAAACCTAGTGGTCAACGGTGGTAGCCAATCGGGTACCAGTCTGGTCTGTGATGGGGCGACTGCTAACGTCGCTGGATACCTGAAGCCAGGGGACTACATAAGTTTCAACAATGAGCTGCACATGGTGGTTGCTCAGGCAGACTCGGATGCTTCTGGCAATGTCACGTTGAGCATCGCCCCTCCAATTCGTAAGACTCCCCCTGACAACACGGTTGTCACCTATACATCGCCAGTGAAAGGGGTGTTTATGTTGGCAGGCCCAGCGTCATGGGATACCCAAGTGGATATAACCTCCACGTTCAACATCGAAGCGGTGGAGGATGTTCTGGCATGAGTAGAGGTTTCCCGTCTGCGGTACTCACTGCGCTATCTGCTCAGCATGTCGCATTGGTTACGTTTGCCAAATTGGAGTTCCCCAGCGGAACTTTGTACCTGCACAACTCCATCGGCACCTATACTTGGGGCGGTCAGGACTGGTTAGGTACTGGTGATCTGGGGGAGATTAGCACGATTGAAGAGGGTGCTGATGTCAGTCCTTATAAAATCACTCTCTCCCTTTCTGGATTAGACCCAGACGTATCTGCCGCCGCTTTGACGGAGGACTACTACCTTCAGCCGGTCACGGTTTACCTTGGCGTTTTAGATACCAGTGATGAATTGATTGCCGACCCCACTGTGGTGTGGGAGGGTGCAATGGACCAGATGACCGTATCGGTGGGAGCGCAGAGCGGGGATGTCATCTCGCTGACTGCTGAATCAGAGCTTGCTAGATTCAACAAAGCCTCCAATCTGAAATATACCAGCGCCCAGTTGCAGAAGGACTTTTCTGGAGACTTAGGTTTTGACCTAATGGCTGACATCGACGGGGCTAAGCTGAGATGGGGAGATGCCGCAGCTAACGCGATGATTGGGACGCCTAGACCCGGAACATTTAGGCCATTTGACCCCAACGACATAGACCCCAGCGATTTTACGTTTAGAGTTTGATGAAAGTTCACACCGCACTTAATAAATGGAAGCGCCGTGAATTTAGTTATGGCGATGCCGACTGCTGCCAGTTTGCAGCGTTTGTGGTCAAAGAGCTAACCGGCAAGGATTACTCTGAGCAGTTCAAGTATGAGTCAGAGGCTCAGGCTGAAGTTTTAGTGGGTAGAGAGGGTGAGTTAGTCGATTTCATTGGCAGCATCTTGGGTGATGTCAGTTCTGACATAAACGATGGCGACCCCTGCATTGTTGACGTGCCGATGATTGGGCAGGTTTGTGGGATAAAGCTATCAGACAAGGTGGTCTGCCTAACTGAAAAAGGCATGACACAGATTCCAGACCGATACTTAGTCGCAGGATGGAGCGTATAGAATGCCATTTGTAGCACCAGTTTTAGCAGCAGGGGCAGCCATCGCCGGAGTTGCGTCAGGCATAGCAATGAGTGTTGGTATGGCTATCCCTTTCTTGGGTTTAACCGGGACTGCCGCGACTATTGCTGGTTTTGCTACGGTGTTTGGTGCTTCTGCCGCTCTCAAAGGGTTGATGCCGGATCTATCAATACCTCAAGCGGATAATGACAAGACAAGACAGCAGACAGTCAAGGGCACCATTGAAACGCAGAAGATGGTCTATGGCGAAGCTCTGGTATCTGGGCCGATCTTCTTCGTTGGTTTGGGTGGGACTGGCAATAAAGACCTGTATCACGCCATCGCTCTCACTGGGCATGAAGTAGAGGACATTACAGACGTTCACTTCGACCTAGAGGTTATAACGGACGCCCAGATTAGCGGCACCAACGTAACCGCTGGAACCTACGGGCCAACCTCTGATGACCCACTGGTCACCATCACCCAGATCAATCGACGGCTGGGCGCAAGCGATCAGACTTATGACACGCTTCTTCAGCCTTTCGTTGGCTTAAACTGGAGCGCCGCCCATAGGACTCGCGGCATTGCCACGATCTCAACCAAGTGGACGCTGACCGACTCATCCCAGCAACTGTGGGACAGGAAGAAGCCTCAGAACATCAAAGCCTTGGTGAAAGGCAAGAAAGACATTTACGACCCTCGCCTAGATACGAGTGCGGGGGCCAATCCTACTAGCGCAACCTACCAGCAGTGGTCGGACAATCCCGCTCTCTGCGTAGCTAATTACCTGACAGATACCAAATTCGGTCTGTCTATTCCGGTCAGTAAGATTGACTGGGCTGCGGTAGAGACTGCGGCGGATGCTTGTGACGTTACGGTAACGGTGCCCAACTCAGGGACGCAGAAGCGTTTTACTGCGAATGGTGTTTTGTTCGCAACAGACACTCACCGAGCGAACATTAACAAGCTCCTTTCTGCGATGAATGGAAGCCTTGTCTATTCCAACGGCATTTACACAATCAGGGCAGGTATATATGAAGCCCCCACTGAGAGCCTCACGGAAGATGACCTTGCAGGCCCAATCACGGTTAACACTTCGGTGGTGCGCGGCCAGCGTTTTAATACAATCCGCCCGATTTTTATTGACCCCGCCCAGCACCATAAATCAGTCGAAGCTCCAGAAGTATCTATTACAGCGGCAGTTAGCCGAGATAATGATGAGGTTCTCACCAAGGACATAGAGCTACCTTTCACCAATAGTTCGTTTATGGCGCAGAGGATCGCGCACAAGCAGATTCAGATGTCAGACCAGCAAAAGGTGCTGACATTCCCTGCCAACCTCACAGGGCTGCGAATTGATGTTGGGGACAGAGTTTCGGTTACCGTTGAGGAACTGAACTACAGCAACAAGGTGTTCAGATGCGCTAGTTGGTCTTTCTCTGATACCCAAGATGGGGTGGTTAACCTCACTCTCTTGGAGGATGACTCTGGGTCATATGCCGACCCTGCTGCGAATGAATACAGCACCATCTCACCTTCTGGAGTAATCACTGAGGCATTCCGTGGAGTACCAGACCCACAGAACCTGTCGGCTACGGCAGGACTTAAGAACATCGAGCTAAACTGGACTAACCCAGCAAACCCGAAGCTCTTTCAGACCATCGCCATCTACGCCTCTGCGGATTCTTCATGGGCCAATAGTCAGGTGATTGGTGAGACTCGCGGCACTCAGTTTATCCACGATGCATCCAACGCCACAGACCCAATAACAGTAGGCGACACCCGATACTATTGGATTCGTGCTCTAGCCTATGGCGGCGGCAGTGATGACCCCTTTGTTCGCTCAGACCGAAACCCGGATAACGATACCTCGAATATCTTAGCAACTGTCGGGCCGAATAATCCCAACTATTCTGAGATCGTGGACGACATCCCATCCCAGGGAGCGCCTACTGGACTGACTCTCACAGAGACGACCACGCTGGGCAACGATGGGTCTGTTTTACCGGCGGTGCAAGTATCGTGGACTACTCCCGCCTCTGCTCAGTATGTCAGCTACTACGAGGTTCAGTTTAAGCAAACGTCATCGGCAGAAATTGACTACGGGCAAATATCAGACTCTTACACGACGGTCATCAACTATGGCTCCGTTGCTGACGCCACCACCCTAGAGCTTAACTATGGCGGGGTAAACGAGCCAATATCTGGGGCTGGGGCAGACTTTTCTAGCATCAACGTATTTGGCAACAGCACTGTGATCGCTGGCATGAAGGAGCTAGAGGAATTCACCTTCAGGGTGAGAGCGGTTACTTTCACCGGCACAACCTCTGGATTCATCAGTCAGGCTATAACCCTGCAAGGCGACCAGACGGCTCCCGCTGTCCCAGGGAGCATTGTTGTATTCGGCAGAATCCAGCAGATTAAACTGGATTTTGAATTGCCCAGTGACTCAGATCTGGCCTATGTGGAAATCTTCGAGAACACGACTGATAACCTGAACACCGCCAGCCTGATTGTCAGAACAAAGTCTGACCAGCACACAGTGACGGGTCTGGGCAACGAGGTCACAAGATACTATTGGCTCAGAAGTGTAGACCGCTCTGGCAATACGTCAGCATTCAGTGCGTCATTCAACGCGACCACAGAAAAGATAACGCTAGACGATCTGGCCCAGTCAGTCCTTGACCAGTTCTCGGAAGGTGATGCGTTCGGCATTGAGCCTGTTACCAGCTTACCGGCGACTGGCGACCACGTTGGGCAGGTGAAACTGCTGCTGCCAGAAAACGAGCTTTATGTGTGGACGGGTACGGCGTGGTCTGATCAGATATTCACGGCTTCTAGTGTAGACCCCGGTTCCATCACTGCGGCTTCGTTTGCTTCGGGCGTTGAGCCTGTTTCTGTTGTCACTAGCCTGCCCTCTCCCACGGCATACACGGGGCCGGTCTTCGTGTTCAACACTGGGGAATCCCCGCCCAAGATTTACCGCTACGACTCTTCTGTTCCTGAGTTCACGGCACTGGTTAACACCAATGACCTGACAGGGACACTGCCAGAAAACATCTTCAGCGATGACCTGAGACCAGTGGAGAGGGTGGCAACACTACCCACAACGGGACTCACAACGGGTCGAGTGGTGATGCTTACCACCGATTCTAAGCTCTACCGCTACTCGGGGACGGCGTGGACTACCGCCATCTCAGCAGTGGACCTTGATGACCAAGTAAACTTGGCGACTCAGGTATTTGGTCAGGTGCAAGCCTCAAGCCTCACGGCTGGGCAAATCTCGACAGCATCCATTCAGGCCGGAGCCGTCATCGCGGATAAGATATCCAGCGGGGCGATAACGACTGTCAAACTGGCTACCGACTCCGTGACCGCAAGCAAGATTGCAGCTAACGCTGTTACCGCATCAGAAATTGCCGCAAATACCATTACATCTGCTGAGATAAATACGTCTCAACTGTTTGCTGATTCTGCGGTGATCGGCGCGATTCAGAGTGGGTCCATCACTACATCTGCGGTGGTGAGTGCGATTGGTGCGTTTGAGTTCATCCAGACTTCAAACATCGTTGCGGGTGTTATCACCGGCAGTAAGCTGGCCGCCAACAACGTGCTCACAAACAGCGCCCAAATCACCGACGGTATTGTTACCAACGCCAAGATCGGCAACGTCATCGAGTCCAGCAACTACGTCTCAGGCACATCTGGCTGGCGTATCAATAAGAGTGGCGATGCTGAGTTTAACGGCGTAGTTCTTAGCCGGAACCTGATTGTGGCCAGCGGCAGTTACACGCTACCAGACGAGAGCTACACGTTTGGGCATAACCCCAGCATTGAGGTGGTAGAGACTTACTTCATCGAGGGAGTGTATCCGGCAGGGTTCACGGCATGGGCTGGTTCTAATGCTACTTTCCTTGTGAACATCGAGATGAGCGGTTCGTGGACTACTTGGTCGGGCTATGAAAGCACAGCAATGCTTGGCCCAGTAGCCACGCTACTCCCTCTCACCAAGTTCCAAGGAACTCAGGCTTTCACCATCCAAGTGGATATGATGGGGCGACGAGTTGCTGGTTGGGGTTCGCCAAGTAACTTGGTCCTGAATTATAAGATTTACAAGGTGACCTGATGGAACTGGTGGACGGGTACGAAAACGAAAACGGCGTTTTCCTGCGATTTCAGCAGGTAGCGGACGACCTTGTTACAATGGATATTAAACATTATTCGCCAGACCACCCTGAGTTTGCTTGGGCACTGGAACAACTTAGAGAACTAGAGGCATAACATGGCTACTCAATTGCAAATGCGGAGAGGGACACAGTCCGAGCACACGTCATTCACGGGTGCCGAAGGGGAAGTGTCTGTAAACACCACAAACGAGTCTCTACACGTCCACAATGGTTCAGCGGCGGGTGGGTTCGAGCTTGCGCGTGCGGATCTTGATAACGTCTCTGACTCTGACCTAAACGCTGCGCTCACCGGCAACACGATTGGTTCATTGACCATCACCACTGCTGGCATCACCAATCTATCGTTGGGTGGGGTATCGGTCACATCCACGGCTGCTGAGTTAAACATTTTGGACGGCGTTACTTCTACTGCTGCTGAGTTAAATATCCTAGATGGTGTCACAAGCACAACAGCAGAGCTAAACATTCTTGATGGTGTGACTGCAAGTACAGCAGAACTGAACTTCGTTGATGGTGTGACTTCAGCAATCCAGACACAGATAGACACCAAAGCGCCTCTAGCATCGCCTGCTTTTACCGGAACAGTGACAGCGGCAGGCAACGTTGGCTTGGGCCTGACGCCTAGTTCTTGGGCTGTTGGCAAAGCGGTTGAACTTGGTTTTGAGGGTAACGCTGTTTGGGGTAATGCCGCAGATGAAATGATTGTGGTTCAAAACGGTTACTACGACGGCGCGTGGAAGTACGCGACAACCAACCAAGCAACTCATTATTCCCAATACGATGGCAATCATCGTTGGTTTACTGCTCCTTCTGGAACCGCAGACTCCGCTATTTCGTGGACGCAGGCGATGACGCTTAGTAATTCAGGCTCCGTGGGCATTGGTACTAGCAGTCCAGACTCTCCTTTAGAGATTGATGGAGGTTCCACAGACAACACCGTTCTTCATCTCACATCAGGAACTGCAAATACATACTTAAAATTGTCTGATTCAAACTCCACCAACGGGACATTCATTGGCGCAACCACTAATGATTTGAACTTTTACCCTAACAACTCACTTGCAGTTACTATGACAGCATCAGGCTCCGTGGGTATTGGTACTAGTTCAGTTAGTGCGCCTTTGCATCTTAAGTCTAGTACAGCCAACGCAATATCTATACAAGAGAACGGTTCTGCTACAACTGGTACTGGTCAAGCTAGTAGGTTTATTAGCACTACAAGTAATGTTACTGATGTTATTGATTCTAATGGATATTATAGGATTGGCAGTAGCACTAATCCTGTAACCGGGGCTGGTTTTGCAGAACGTATGCGCATCCTGTCTACAGGCGGCATCACCTTCAACGGCGATACAGCACAAGCCAATGCGCTGAATGATTACGAAAGTGGCACTTGGACGCCGACGATATCGGGTTGCACCATAACCGTACAGCGAGCGAATTATGTAAAGATTGGTGGTTTAGTGCATTTATCATTCACCATGAATATAAACTCAAGCGACGGTAGCTCTACGCAAATTTCGATTGGCGGTGTGCCTTTTACCGCCTCCGTCGCAAACGTCGAAAGCACGGCTACGTTTATGGCGGAAAACGTTAATTTCCCTTCCGGCACTATCATGGCGAATCTGTACAAATATAGCCAAGCAGGGATAGTGTCAATTTACGCTACCCTTCAAAACTCCTCTCTCACTGCTGTTTTGCGCTCCGCACTTAGCAGTTCGTCTACGCTGTGGGGGTCAATTGTTTTTCAGACAGACGATTAATTTATAACCTTGCCGGATAGCAGGGTCGGACAGTCCATACAAGGAGATAAAATATGGCACTTTCAGAAACATCAGTAGAAGACAAGATTGAAGTAGTAGACTGCGGAGGCTGGAAAGTCATCCAAGTCCGTACAGCTACTATTATCAGCAGGAACGGTGAGGAGATCAGTAGGTCATTTCATCGTCATGTTGTATCACCAGCAGACGATTGGTCAGGTGAAAGCACAGAGGTTCAAGCCATGTGCAATACCTTCCACACAGCAGAAGCTATAACGGCCTACAACGCTGCACAGACGGACAGACCGTAATGGCTACATGGACAATCTCAACACTTGAACGAGACTTACAGGGCGACCTAGCGGGAGGCGTTATCGTAGCCCACTGGCGTGTCACTGAAGAAGAAACTGTGGGGGAGGAGACATACACTGCTTCGTCCTATGGAACCTGTGGCTTCACCCCAGACCCCTCTGCTGAAGGCTACATCGCCTACGATGACCTGACTGAAGCCGATGTCATTGGCTGGGTGCAGGGTGAGCTAGACCAAGACGCTATTGAAGCTGCGCTGACTGCTAACATCAACGAGCAGAAGAATCCTACAACCGCTGATGGCGTGCCGTGGTGAGTGATAGAGCGGAACAAGCCCTAGAAAAGATCGCCAAGCACGAGCAAGAATGTGCCCAACGGTGGGGTGAGGCTCTGGTGGAACTGCGTGAACTGCGCAAGGCTACTGATGCCCACGCTCTCAGGTGGGAGAAGCTGGCGTGGCTTGTTGTTGCATCCGCGGTGACTGGTGTGGTCACTGTCGTGGTTAGCAATCTCCAGTGATTATTGAGGCTGTTGCAGCGGTAACGACTGCCTGCAAAGCCTTGGAAATGGCTGCGGGAGCGGCTAACAACATAGAGTCCTTGGGTGCCTTCATAGGACGCATGGGTGCGGCAGAATTCGACCTCCAGCGAGCCAAGAACCAAACCAGAAGCATGAACGAGGCCGAGGCTGCAAAAGCCGTGATGGCTGAAGAGATGGTTCGCCAATCTAGAGAAAACATTTACAACGTGTTCCTAGCTACAAATCGGCTGGATTTGTGGAACGACATGCAAAGGAAAATGGCCGAAGCTAGGAAGGCTCGGCAGGAAGAAATCAAACGCCTAGAAGCGCTGAAGAAGAAGCGGCGCAAGCAGATGATCGAGGTTCTGATTGTGATATCAATCGCTCTCGGTTTGGTTCCCGTCGCAATCGGATTGGTGATCTGGTGGGCTACATCTTAATCATGGTCGTCGGGATCGTTCTAGCGGTCTGGCTGGCCTATAACATCTGAGGACAAACCATGTATCAGTATCACCAACAGCGACCCACTCCCCACCTATTGTTTGACGTTGCACAAGGCAAAATGTGGGATCAGCGAGCCGTTAACATCTTCGGCTTCAACACCCTAGTAGGAACGTCGTTTGAGACGCTCTGGAACGACGGTGCAGCGTATGTATTCCCATCCTCTGCTGTTGCTATGGATTTGGTTTCAACCAGCGCCAGCGACACTATGGACGTTCTGGTGAGTGGTCTGGATGCAAGTTACAACGAGATCAGCGAAACAGTGACACTTACTGGGACGGTAGCAGTTACAACCTCTGCCAGTTTTCTCAGGATCAACTCGGCTATCATCCTTGGCGGACAGAACGCGGGTGACATATCTGTGAGCAATGGTGGCACCACTTACGGATTCATCGGCACCAACCTGGGAACCACGCAGGCTTGCATCTACACAGTCCCCGCCGGTCATTCGCTCTATGTCTTCCGCATCGACTTTAACAGTGCGACAGCTAACCCAAACAAGTATCTAACGGTCAGAAACAAGCTAGCCAATGACACTGGGAGGGTTCTTCACGTCGCAGAGGCGACATTTGCCACCAGTCAGGTAAGCTATGACCGTCAGGTGCCGTTCAAAATAGCGGAGAAGACTGACTTTCAATTCCAAGCGAAGTCCAGCAGTGGTGACAATGAAGTTGCTGTCTTCGTGGAATGCGTGTTAATTAAAAACTAGGAGAATCAAATGATCACAATTGATGGCGTTGAGTACGCAGAAGAAGACCTAAGCGGCGATTCTAAGATCCGGGCAAACAGGATCATGGAGCTACGAGCGGAGGTTGTCAGGTTGATACTGGCCCAGCAAGAAGCCGAGCAGAACATTCGGTTTCACGCTCAACAGATCAAAGAAGAAATGGAACCATCCGAGGAAGACGAATAGTTCCACATGGAACACTAGGCAAGGTTAGAGGGAGAGGGCCAAGAAGTCCGTTTGGTTAGCAGCATCACTTTGTGTCGTGTGACACCTAGCTTGTCTGCCATCCACCTGGTGGTCATCCCCTCTCTCTGCCATTCGTAAATCTGCCGTTTCGTCTCCTCGCTGAACGGCGCTATCACTGAAGCCAGCACCTCAGAGATATACCGCTCCCTCAGTTTCTCTTGGCATACAATAGCTTGATAGAACATATCTACCGGCGCTCCTTGTAGCTCGTATGCCTTTGGTGGCACTTCTGGCATCGTCTCGTTATCCCCTTGGTCAGATCCTTTGTCTCGAACAACCCTTTGCAGTTCATGCACACTTGCATGTCGCGTGGTACGCCAAACGGAATTTGAGTGATCTGGCCCCCTTCTTCAAGAAATTTCTTGACGGCTTCGTTCATCGTTCCCCCTGCGCTACTGCTAGACCGACCCGAGCAAGCCTGACATTCATCGGGCAATCATCGGGCAGTTGATTGTTTACGCTCTCGACCAATTCGCTGACCCAGTGTGGGACTCCTTCTGGACGATTAACAGCTTTGCCTTGGTATTCGATCCCGTGGATGTGCTCCAGCAGCCGAGTAGCCAGGGTTTCGTTGTGTGAGGTTACGTTGGTCTTAACCTCTCCCCCTTCAGTCTTGCTGCTAGATAGTTGGTTCAGCTTTGCCCTTATCTGTTTGGGTGAGGGGAAGTTGTCTATCTCCTCGGTTAATTGGCCTAGCGCCTCAGTCATCAAAGCCACGCTCTCCCTGGAGAACGCTTGATAGTGAACCTTTCCCAATTCCACCCAATCCCGTTTCTTAAACGGGTGGAGGGCGAACCACTGGTCATAAAGTGCTGTGAAGTCGTGCTTATCCATGTTTTCCCCTGATTGGGAGGCCCATACATTGGATCTCCCATTTTGTGAAGGATATTTGGAGCCGTGAAATATCCTATTTAAGTGCGGCAGTTGATCGCTTTGGCGGTGAATGTTGCGGGCCGCAAACAAGCGACCTATCTCTCATGCCCCGAGGGGAGGCTGACGCTGCCGCTCGCCTGCCTGAATCACCCGCTCGGCAATGTTACATCAAAAGGGGATGTCTTCCTTCCAGTCCTCTTGTTGAGGAAGAGCAGCCTTGAACGCTGGCTGGCCACCGGATTGTGGTCGAGATTGGGGCAGTTGTAGCTTCCCGTTGAGCGTGGGTGCTCTGGGATTGTCGCTGTCGTTCTTCCACAGGGCCACGTCGTATTCGGTGCCGTTGATGGTCGCTTTGCCTTTCAGGATCGGAGCTTTGGCGTTGGTGCCTTCACTCTTCCACAGGCTTATCTTCAGTTCGTTATCGTAGCTCATAGGTTTTCCAAAATGGTGGTGGTTAGCGCTGACGTGATTACAGCAATTACAATGACGATGGCAGAGTCTTTCAGGTTCATGCCAAACAAGCCCTCTGTGGGAGTTATTTCGACGCTCTCAGGCGTTTTATCTACGGGAGAGGGTGTTTGTATAGGGTCTGAAAGCTGAAGCTCAAAATCGGGCTGTTTAGTGCGGATCTCGTACCTGCGGAAATCAGCCTGACTTCGCTGGATGTACTTTCTGCCCATCAGGTTGTTGATGGCCGTTCTGGCTTGCTTCGCCTTCATCTCTGACCCTTTGTCGAGCAGGTGCCGGCGGATGGTGTGGTAAGCCATCGGGCCATGTTCGTCCAGGATGTCGAATATCTCACGGGCGTTGCCCTTTCTTGGTCTTCTCATTTGGGATTCTCCACTTTTCTGATTGCTGATCGGATGTTGCTAGGAAGCTCTGCCCACACCGCCAGCTTCATATCACTGTCTTGGCGTAATTCGTCGAGCAGTTCTTTCATGCCTGCGTGATCTTCGGCTGAAGTGGCTTCGGTTAGAAGGGAAATGTAACTGGTTCGTTTTCCCTCATCGACCTTGATGCCTTCTTCTTGGATGACAGTCTTGGTGACTGACTGAGGCTTTCGGCCAGTAGTGTTCTTTGCTGCCGCGTTGCCATCATCGTCCTCATCTGCTGCTACACCGCAAGCCATCGCCAGAGAGTAGCGCTTGGCATAGGTTAGGGCCGAGCCAAAGCCTTGGGCGTTCTCACGATCTATAGGGACGGGAACTGGCCCAGTGGATAACTCCTCACCGTGACCGTAAAAGACGGTTTCTACAGCGATGCCATGATCCATTGGAACTGACTTTTGGATGTACGCTATTCCGTTCGCGTTGAGCGCGGGTTTAACCGCGTCGATCACACTCTTGAGCGAGGCAAACTTGCTCTTGAAGTGTGGGTTGGTTTGGTCAAATGCCGCATGGGACATTTGTGACTGCGCCTTCACAAGTGCGCTAATCAAGGTTAGTTTTGATTCCATCCATCAACTCCTTCATTTGGGTTCTTAGGTACTCGTGACGCTCTACCGAGTTTCTTGGTAAATCACAGTTGCGGATGTTGTCCACAACCTGCGAAATGGGGGTGGGTACCAGTTCATCATCTGGCCCATCGGTCATTAGTTCAGACTTAACGCGACCCATGAGGAACCTCCGTCACGCAGCCAATCTGATAGCCACGGTGGTAGATAAACCACTGGCCCGATTCGTTGCAGTCCCAGATGTCGGCAGGGACATAAGCACCGTTCTGATATTCGCGGATCTGCCAATGGAAGTTTTCAGCCCACCACTTTTGAAGGTCTGCCATGTCTGCTCGGCTTTCACTAACCAACCCGTTCTCAAAGGTCTGGTACTCATCCATGCCATACCAGTGGAGGTTAAAATTGACATGGTTGTTTTTAGGTTTGCCAAGATCGCAGTGAGGGCAAAGGATGAAGCCTCTGCCAGAATCTCGGAAGTCCACCATGTCTGACTTGCAGGTTGGGCAGGTGGTTTGGTCTATGTCATCGCCCCAAAGTCTTTGGAACTCTGGGTCAGCTTCGATTGGTCTATCAGGTACAAGCATGATTCCTCCTTGGGCCGCTTACGCGGCAAGCTCTGGTCGTTTCCATTCAAGCTCTGCGATCACCTCTTTCTTGGTGCCGCGTCCGCTCACGATGCGAGTGCCGTTCTCGGTAGCAACCCATCCGCTTCCGCTTTTGCGTACAACGATGTCCTCTGCGCCTTTGACTACCCACTCAGCAGCTTCGTTTCCAAAGCCGTTACCAGCCCAGAATGCGTCTGCTTTTTTAGTAAGTTTGATCATCACGTTCTCCGTTGTTGTTGAAGCCATAATAAACTATCGGTGTATACATGCAAGCACTAATGCAAACTTTTTTTGTATTATTGTTCTTGCAAACTGCTGGTGTATCTGTACTGTGGACGGAATGGAAACAGAAGCATTCAAAAGAGTCGTCGAGATTGTTGGGTCAAAGGCTGAGATCGCCCGACAGTGTGGGGTCAGCGGACAACATATCCAGAAATGGAAAAGCCAAGTACCGGCTGTTCATGTGATAAAGTTGGAAAAGTTGACAGGTGGAGCGGTTCGACGCGAAGAATTGCGACCAGATGTTTTCTACGATTAGCGGTCAGTCCCTCCTTCCCTCCTCCCTCCCCTGTTGTTGTGAGGGGCTGGCCCTTTTTATTTGCTCCACTTCGGTGGCAGAGGCTTGTACGGAAAAGCGTACGGGTGCGGGTGGTTGACCCGTTGAGCAGGAACGACCAAAAGACAATTTGCTTGAATCCGGGCGCATTAGTAGGAGCGCCAAGGTGAACACTCGTTAAAGGTGGCAAAAACCCTCCCCCCCAGTTGATATATGGGTATGGGAGGTGGGCAACGTCTGGGCCAGCGTTTAGAAAGTGGTCGAGTGAAAATGCGGACTAGCAATAGAGACTAAGATTGGTAGGGGCCACCAAACCCTACTAAATGTCACGGCATGTCTAAAGGAAAGAGGGAGAGAGTCATGGATAGACTAGACCAGATATTGGATAGGTTGGGCCAACGTATAACCGAGTGGGAGGGGGCGAGTAGGGAAGCAATTGAAGCAGAAACCAATTTTAAGAGCTTTGAGGCTAGCAGCCAGAAGGCGCACATGGATGCAGGGGCAAGCGCTGCTAAGGCGCAAACAGAAACCAGATCAAGCGGAGAGTGGGCCAACCACTACCGAACAGTCCAGCAAGCCAGTCTAAAGGCTGAGACACTCAAGAAGAAAATCATGCTTGGGCAACTGGCGTTTGATGCTGAACGAACCAAGCAAGCCAACCAGCGGAGGATCGTCTGATGCTAACAGTGATTAGTTTAGGGGCGGGGGTGCAGTCTTCGGTTATGGCGTTAATGGCGGCAAAGGGACAGATCACACCAATGCCTGACTGCGCGATATTCGCTGACACGCAAGCAGAACCAGACCATATTTATGAGTGGCTGGATTGGCTAGAAACGCAATTACCTTTTCCTATCTACAGGGTTTCTGCTGGCAACCTTCGAGACGACCTTATCGCTAGCTCGGAGACTGGGGCCAGGGTGCCAAATCCTCCTTTGTTCGTGCAGTCGGTAAAAAGCGACGGCATGTTATTTAGGCAGTGCACATCTGACTACAAGATCCAGCCTATATTTAAGAAACTGCGAGAGTTGATTGGTCTTAAACCGCGGCAGCGAGCGCCCAAGGAAGTGGCTGTTGAGCAGTGGATCGGTATCAGCCAGGATGAAATGCAGCGTATGAAGATGGCTCCGCATAAGTGGATAGAAAACCGCTGGCCTTTGATTGAGATGCGAATGAGTCGGCTGCATTGCTTGCAGTGGATGAAGGACAATGGCTACAACGAACTGCCAAGAAAGTCTGCTTGCACATTCTGCCCATATCACGACAACGCGACTTGGCGCGAGATGAAGGCTAACGACAAAAAGTCATGGACTGAGGCGGTGGTTGTTGACCGTCTGATCCGCAACGGCATTAACAAGACCACCGAAGGCAACAGGCTGTACCTTCACCGCAGCCGCGTTCCATTGGATGAGGCCGATTTGAGTGATCCGGCAGAAGACCAAGAAACATTCAGTTTCATGGATGAGTGCGAAGGTATGTGTGGCATCTGATGGCTAAGAAACAAACTTCAGCAACGCTTCGCTCTAAGGCATTGAAGACGCTGCAAAAACTTGCAAGAATCAGCGCGGCTGATGACAATGGATACTGCAAGTGCGTTTCATGTGGCCGCTTAGACCACTACAAGAACATGGACGGCGGACACTTTATCCCGAAGGGTTCATCGAGTAGATGGGCGCTGGAAGAGCAGAACGTGAATCCGCAGTGCAAGGGCTGCAACGGCTTCGGCATGAAGCATGGCAGCGCAGAAGCGCAGTACACGATCTGGATGTTAGACTGGTACGGGAAGGAAGCAGTGGAGTACATGCTGGCGACCAAGAAAGACCCCGTGAAGTATTACGCTGCCGACTATCGTGAAATGATAGAAGACTGGGGCCAGCAGATCATGGCCCATGAAAGACGCTTGGGGGAGCGTGGCAGATGAGACCCCCCAGGGTTGTAGCGCAAGACATGGTTAAGGCTATGGACGCAGCAGCCAAACAGGTCTGGGACTCTGAACCAAAAAAAGAATCGGATGAGAAGCTGAAGGCATTGGTTTTTGCCCATGTCTGCAATTCGTATTCAAGAAGAGGGGGCTATGGCAAGACCGATCCTACCTGATCCAGAGGTGTTCGCAGTAGAGTTTGAGGCATTGGGCGCGACCAATATGGCGGCCAAGTACAACGTCTCGGTCAGAAACGTGTTTGCTAAACGCAAGCGGGTGGAGGGCATGTTGGGGAGGACTTTGAACGTCCCTGCGCACCTATCCAAGACCAACGGGCCGAGAAAGGCAGTTCGTCAGACGCTTACCATCAAGAAAGACAAAACCTTCTTGATTGGTTCAGACGCCCACTATGAGGCCAACACCGTAACCACTGCCCACCTTGCCTTTGTGGAATTAGCCAAGCAACTCCAGCCAGATGTCATCGTCTTGAATGGTGATCTGATGGATGGCGCGAGCATCAGCCGCCACGCTCCATTGGGTTGGGAGGAAAAGCCCACAGTAGAGCAAGAGCTAAGCACTGTAACGCAGAGGCTTTCAGAGATTGAGAAGGCAGCGCCTAACGCGGAAAGATTTTGGACGATGGGCAACCATGACCAGCGCTTTGATATGTCACTGGCGCAGAATGCGGCAATGTTCCAGGGAGTCCCAGGGTTTAGCCTAAAAGACCATTTTCCTAGTTGGACGTTTTGCATGTCCCTATGGGTAGAGGGCGCAGAAAAGCCGATCATGATAAAGCATAGGTTCAATGGCGGGGTTCACGCAGGCTACAACAACGCCCTCAAATCTGGCGTTCACATGGTGACGGGCCACACTCATCAGATGGAGTGCAAGAGTTGGTCTGATTACAACTCGCACCGCTATGGCGTTCAGTGCGGGACAATGGCCGATCCGCACCAGCCGACCTTCGACTACGCCGAAGACACCCCTAAGAACTGGGTGTCAGGCTGTGTTGTTCTAACTGTTCGTGATAACTTCCTACTGACGCCAGAATTCGTAAAGGTTCACAAGCCATCAGAATACGAGTGGCGCGGCGAGATCCACCGAGTAGATTACGAATGATGCGTGAAATAGACGCCACCGAGTACATAATTGCCAACCAACTCAATTACCTGAGTGGGCGGGTGGTTCAGTTAGTCACAGAATACGGGGTCACCAAAGATATCCAAGTTTTAGAGGAAGCCTGCCGCGATCTTGCTACACTTGTTCAACGAGAGCGGTTCATCGAGGAGAGGTTTGGTGCCGACAGTTCTGATTGAGGATCTACCCAACAACTGTCAAGTGACAGTCATAGTCTCGTACCTCTACGAAGAAGAGCCAGACCCTAACCCTCCAGCGGAGATGCCAGAGGATCGCGAGCGGGAAAATATCTGGCTGGTTAGCAAGAAGGCTGTAGATTGAGATAGTCCTTGTGGACTCCATCGCAGACGCGCTCGATGTACTGCTGTTCCTCAATCACTTCGTTCTCATAGTCGTTCTGACCGGCAGCAAAGAAGCCGACGATCAAAAGCAGGGCGAGTGGATAGCGTAGTTTCATGGTATCCCCTTGGGCCGCTTACGCGGCCTCTTGTGTTGCGTGGTCTAAGATCTCGTCCACATCAACTTGACGAAGCCAAGTAATGACGATGTCATGTAGTAGGCTGCCCCATATTGCGCCACGGAGATTTGGGTCAGATTTTGGCATCTCGCGCAGCGTCATTTCTTTTAGCAGATCGTATATAGATTCGCAGTTAAGGTTGCCGTTCTGTCTCAGCATTTTTAACTTGCCACTGTTATCAAGCCACCATGCAGCCTGCCAAGTTTCGTAGTTTCTCCAACCTTCGTATCGTTCCATGTCCGTTCCTCGTTGTTGATGGGGTTATTGTACACCAAAGGTTTACACATACAACAGGGGGGAGGGCGAAAAAGTTGCCTTTTTTGTAAAAAAGACGGGTATAATTCCCACCTAGCACATAATGAACACCGAAACAAGGATCGCAAATGGCTTTATTGCAACGATTTGCATACCTAGACAGTGGAACGCTTGGAAAGCTAAGTATTGGCGACTGGTCGTGCTACACGATTGAAAGACCGTGGAAAGATAACCAGCCAAACGTATCCTGTATTCCCGAAGGGACGTATGCCTGTCAGCCATTCAGCGGTAACAGGTTCAAAGACGTTATTCAGGTGATGGATGTGCCAGACCGCACGTTTATCCTCCTTCATGTTGCAAATTTCCCACACGACGTAGAAGGATGTATCGGTGTTGGGGATCGCTTTGTGTCAGATGCGCTAGAGCCTGCTGTTTACAACTCCAAGAAGACGCTGCAAAAGCTGATGGAGATATTCAACGGACATGAAGAACGAATGACCCTGAAAATTACGGGTGTGAGGGCTGAGATATGAAATGGGATTCAATCAAAAATTTGGTAGGCGCAGTAGCACCGACCATAGGAAGTGCCATAGGAGGCCCAGTAGGGGCCGGAGCGGGGAAAATACTCGCACAGGTACTTGGGGTGCCAGCAGAGCCACAAGCCGTTCAGAAGGCGCTCAGTGAAGCCTCACCCGAACAGCTAGCCGAGATTAAGAAAGCCGACCTTGCCTACAAAACCCGTCTTGCAGAGTTAGAGGTGGATATCTTTGAGCTTGAGACTGCCGACATCCAAGACGCTAGAAAGAGCGGTGATTGGACGCCCAAGGTTCTCGCATTGTTAGCCTTCCTGTTTTTCGGTGGGTATGTGACCCTTGTTACCGTTCAACCGCCAGATGCCAACTCAGAAGCGGTAATAAACCTCGTTCTGGGATACCTGGGAGGGGTGGTGTCAGCGGTGGTGTCTTTCTACTTCGGCGCAAGCCACAAGGCAGACAAGTGAGGGGGGTTCTGCTGTTCAACAAGGATGGCACGATCTACGCAGGCCAAGTCCATACGATGCCTGATGGCGTGGTACATACTGGAGCCTTGCACAACCCGACAAGCCGCAAACTTTTCTACTATCACCAGCTATCGCCACAAGCCAAGATCCGCGCGCTAGAAGGGATGGTGGAGCGATTCGACAGCCCTAGCAGAACCAAGACGAGTTTCAACAACTGATGGCAGACACAGCAAAGCGAAAGAACCCAGAGATATGGGAGAGGGCCAAGGCAAAAGCCAAGCGTAAGATGGGCGGCAATTGGTCTGGCAGGGCTGCGCAGTTAGCGGTTACTTACTACAAAGACATGGGTGGTAAGTACGAAGGCAAGAAGAAAGAGACATCACTGAGCCGCTGGACGGATCAAGACTGGGACTATGTGGGGAAAGAAGGGCAAGGCCGGTATCTACCAAAAGGTGCGCGGGATTCTCTGTCATCGGGACAGAAGGCAGCAGGGTCAAGAGCCAAAAACAAAGCCTCCAAAGGGGGCAAAGGCAAGGCTTCGTACACTGAGGCAGAGCGCAAAGCAGTTAGGCGAGCAACAAAGAAATGAGCAGACCCTTGATTGAAATAGACTGGGATCAGGTTGATGAGATGTGCCGCATCCACTGTACGGGAGAGGAGCAGGCAGCAGTTCTAGGGATCGACTATGACACCTTGAACCGAGCCTGTAAGAGAGAGCAGGGGCTAAGTTTTACGGAGTATTTCAAACAAAAGAGCGCATCAGGTAAAATGAGCCTAAGACGTAGGCAATACACCAAGGCCATGGACGGTGATAACACTCAGTTGATCTGGCTCGGCAAGAACTGGCTAGGACAGTCAGATCAGCCAGAAGTAGAAGCACAAGACCTGCCACCAATCGTCATAGAGCGGGCGAGTGAGGCTAACTAAGCCACAAGATGACATCTTCTTCAGTGACTCACGGTTCAGGGCGGTGGTCGCTGGTAGACGATTTGGGAAGACGTTTCTTTCTACCCATGAGCTTCTTCGTGCTGCCCTAGAAGGCAAGAACAGGAACTGCTGGTATGTCGCGCCGACCTACAAGGCTGCAAAAGAGATAGCCTGGGACATGCTGAACGAGGCTTTGCCTGCTGGGTATATCAGTAAGCGGAACGAAACCGCGCTATCGCTGACGCTCAAGAATGGTTCTACTATATCCCTCAAAGGGGCAGAGAAGCCTGACAACCTTAGAGGGAGGGCGTTGGACTTTGTTGTCCTGGACGAGTTCGCAGATATGCGGAAGGAAGCGTGGTACGAAGTGCTGCGGCCCAGTCTGTCGGATCGTCATTCTGGAGATAATCCGACACGGGCACTGTTCATTGGAACACCGAAGGGGCGCAACCATTTCTATGACATCTGGACGCGAGGCGTCGATGAGGAGGAGGGCTGGGAAGCCTTCCAGTATACGACCATCGAGGGCGGTAATGTTGACGAGACTGAGATCGAGGCAGCGCGGAATGACCTAGACGAAAGGACATTCAGCCAAGAGTATCAAGCCAAGTTCGTTAACTACTCCGGCATCATCTACTACGCATTCAGCCGAGAGGAGAGCGTGCGGAAGGGTTACATGAACGACCAGCTACACATTGGCATGGACTTCAACCTAGACCCTATGAGCGCAGCCGTATGCGTCAGAGAGGCGGATACGATCCAAGTGATCGACGAGATCGTTATTTATGGATCAAACACCGACGAGATGGTGGACGAGATCAAGCAACGGTATGGTGACAGACAAATCACTATCTACCCTGACCCAGCTAGTAAACAGAGAAAGACCAGCGCGGGAGGGAGGACAGACCTATCAATCCTCCAGAACGCAGGGTTTGCGGTAAAGGTGCGGAACAGTCACCCCGCCATCAGGGACAGAATCAACAGCGTAAACAGCAGGCTACGCTCCACCAGTGGAGTGCGGTCTTTGTTCATTGACCCCAAGTGCAAGCAGACCATCGCTTCATTGGAACGACAGACCTACAAGGAAGGCACTAGCCAACCCAACAAAGATGACGGTTATGACCACATGAATGACGCACTGGGATATTTGGTCGAGTACCTATATCCAATCAGGAAACAAAGAGAGATCGAACAACCAGTGAGGTGGAGCTAGTGAACAGCAACATTGAGTATCAACATCCCGACTACGATGCCAACGAGAATAGGTGGGAGCTTTATGTTCGCTCATACCTTGGGGGTGAGGAGTATCAGGCAGGGAACTACCTGACCGGCTACTTGAACGAGTCGGAAAATGAGTATGCTCGACGCATACAGTTAACCCCGATTGACAACCACTGCCGCAACGTCGTCCACATCTACAGTTCGTTTCTGTGGCGTACTCCCCCTGTTCGCGTTTTTAACTCGCTAGCCAACAACCCAGCGCTAGAGGCGATGATAAGCGATGCCGACCTAGATGGCGCAAGCCTCAACAGTTTTATGAAACAGGCGCAGATCTGGTCATCGGTTTATGGGCACGTTTGGATTCTTGTAGACAAGCCAGAGTCCAACGCGCAAACGAGAGCGGAGGAGCTAGACCAAGACATCCGGCCCTATCTCTCTCTATTCACGCCTGAAAACGTCTTCGACTGGAAGTGGGAGCGCACACCCTCTGGACGTTTCGAACTCACCTACCTAAAGCTCAGAGAAGCCGTAGACCGTGAGAACGCCACAACTAAGGTGAGCTACTATCGCATCTGGCGGAAAGACACGATCCAGCAGTGGAAGTCTGACGGCGACAAAGAGCAGATGATCGGCGAGATCGACAACCCACTAGGCAAGATTCCAGCGGTCTATCTGCCTGCCCAACGCAGTGTGACCCGTGGAGTGGGCGTGAGTGACCTGTCAGACATTGCCTACATGCAAAAGGCTATCTACAGTGAGCTTTCAGAGATCGAGCAGCTAATCCGCATCAGCAATCACCCCTCCCTGGTTAAGACCTACGACACCGATGCGAGTGCGGGAGCGGGTTCTGTCATTAACGTGCCCGATGACGCAGCCGAAACCATGAAGCCGTTTCTGCTACAACCTTCAGGCCAGAACATCAACAGCATTCGAGAGTCCATCAAGGACAAAGTGGAAGCGATTAACCGCATGGCCCAGATGGGCGCTGTACGCGGAACGGATGCCAAGACGATGTCAGGCATTGCCATGCAGACCGAGTTCCAGATGCTGAACGCCAAGCTATCAGAGAAAGCTGATCTGCTGGAGCTAGCCGAAGAACATATGTGGACGTACTTCTGCAACTGGTTAGACGTAACGCCAGACGTAGAGGTGTTCTACCCTGATTCCTTCGACATCCGCGACTACGATAAAGAGCTTGAGTTCTTGCAGAAGATGAAAGCCAGCGGTGTCAGATCAGTCACATTAGCGCAAGAGCTAGACAAGCAAATCGCCGACCTCGCCCTTGATGATGACAAGTTGGCGCAATCCCATGTCGAGATCGAAGGATCGGCGCAGGTTCTAGGTCAGTTCCCAGTGGAGACTGAGGCGCGGTAATGGCAGCAGCCGATGACTACGCAGAGTTCCTAGAGCGGCTGACTGATTCACATCAGCAGCGCATCACAGAGATGCTACAGCTAACAGAGAACGACCTAGCCAACTATCTACAAACCGCCCCTGATACTGATGGGGCTATGTTTGACGTTGAGTGGGCGGTCAATGCTCGGACGGAGATGAGGCGGATTCTTGAGGAGGACTATCTAGCTCAGGTGCAGGACATGCTGGGCGACTATAGGGCCGTGGCAGCCGAGCAACTAGGAATGCTAAATACCTACGGGACGTTCACAAGAGTCGCTCCAGAGGCCATAGCGGGGCTACAGAGGCTATCTTTTCAAGGGTTCGAGGCATTGGCAGCACAGCAGCTAGATACGCTGGCTAATGGCGTCTATCAGGCAGCGCTGATAGGAAGGGAAAAAGCAGACTTTATCCAAGAGGTGAGGGGGCAGATTAATGGAATCTATCAAGCGAGCGATCAAGAGGAAATTCGCCAACTGGTTGAGGTGGCTAAAAACTCAACTGGAGCCAGACAACAGGCGGCGATTGATAGACTTCACGGAGTTTATGCTGCTGACCGCTTGGGCAATAACTTGCGGCGTTATGCGACAGGTTATGCAACGGATTCGCTCAATCAATATTCGGCGACCCTAACCGCCACCACTGCCAACGAGCAAGGCATTGACCGCTTTGAATACTACGGGGACGTGATCCGCGACAGCCGTGAGTTCTGCAAGAAGCACGTCGGCAAGGAATACACGCGAGAAGAAATCACGCGCATATGGGCGGGAAGTTGGGCAGGTAAGGCTCCAGGTGATCCGTTCATCGTGAGGGGTGGCTACAACTGCCGCCATCAATGGCTACCAATCGTAGAGGAATAACTATGTCCAAAGAATTAGACCGCGCCAAGAATCTGGTCGCTAGACGGCCAATCCCGCCAGCTATTCGAGAACTGTTGGAGCCGTTAGCAGCGGCGGCACCAGAGGAGGAGAAGCTGGAGTTTGATGACCTGTATGGAATCGTGAACGTGCTGCTCCCCCTCCCCAAGAAGACTAGGAAGAAGAAAGATGCCGAGCCATTACGGACACAGCAAGACGAAGAAGAAAAAGCAGCCGATGAACAAGCGGAAGCGAACGACTAAAAGATAACCGCCAGCTATTGACATCCCTGTGAAGCTGGTATAATGCCCCCACTCGAAAGAGGTTCGTACATGAGCGAAGAAGTCATGGTTGAAAGCACTGAAACTGAACCAGTGCAGGATACGGAAGTTCAGGAAAGCAAGACGTTTACTCAAGAGGAGCTAGACCGCATTGTTGCGGATAGAGTCGCTAGAGAGAAACGTAAGCACGACAAAGCGCTAGAAGGTATCGACATCAACGAAGCTCGCCAGATCATGCTTGAGCGTGAACAGGCGAACATTGAACGCCAAAAGGAAAAAGGCGAGTTCGAGCAGGTACTGAAGCAGACTGTCGAAAAGAAGGATCTAGAGCTTGCCGCTATGCGGATGGCGTTGGAAACCACCAAGATAGACGGTGCGTTACTGACGGCAGCCAGCAAGCACAACGCTGTAGACTCTCAACAGGTATCGCAGTTGCTGCGTAATCGTGTAAAACTCTCCGACGATGGTTCGGTTGAAGTCTTAGACGATAACGGCGCAGTCAGATACAACGACAAAGCCGACCCCCTCTCAGTTGATGAGTTGGTGGGTGACTTTCTTACGGCTAACCCGCATTTTGTCAGAGCCTCCCAAGGTGGCGCTGGCACTCAGGGAATGGCTGGTGGCTCCACGCAGAAGCCTATATCTGTGGCTGACATGGTAGAAAACTGGAACGACGGAGGGCGAGAAGCCTTTGCCGCGTTAAAGAAGAAAGCCAAATAAACCACTTTTGATATAGGACTACTAATATGGCTGCTACAACAAGCACAACCCTTGACGACCTGTTTGCGAATATCATCGCTCAGGCACGATTCACCGCTGAAGAAGAATCCCTAATGATGGGATTGGTGACTCAGTACAACATCGGCGACGAAGCCGGCAAGACGATTCAGGTGCCAAAGTACCCTGCGATCACTGCCGCTGACCTAACCGAAGGCACCGACCTGACCAGCACGACTGTTTCTACTTCCTCTGTTGACATTACCGTTGGTGAAGTTGGCGCACAGGTAGTATTGACTGATCTGGCTGCCATGGGTGCTGGCAACCCTGCTGAAGAGTTGGGTACGGTACTGGGTAACGCTATCGCCACTAAGATGGACGCAGACCTGATCGCTTTGTTCGATGGGTTCAGCACTTCCTTCGGCGCTGCCGCTCAAGAGATCACTGTAGCTGATCTGTTCAAGGCTGCTGCTACCTTGCGTAACAACAAGGCACAAGGCGACATCTTCGCGGTTGTTAACCCTTTCCAGGCGTACCAGCTGAAAGCCAACCTAACCAATACCTTCGCTAACCCCAACGGTGGTGACGCGCAGAACACGGCTATGGTTAACGCTTACGTTGGAACCATCGCTGGAATCGACATCTACGAGTCATCTAATGTGACTGTGGACGGTTCTGGTGACGCGAAAGGCGCTGTCTTCTCACGCGAAGCCTTGGCTATCGCTATGAAGCGTGACTTCCAGATCGAAGCGCAACGAGACGCATCCCTACGGGCCTTCGAGCTTAACGCTACCGCCATCTACGGTGTGGGCGAGCTTGATGACACCTACGGCTGCGAGATGTTGTTCGACGCTAGCATCTAGAGCGTTTGGATGGCCCTGCCCCTATCTCTCCTTTGGGGTGGGGCCGTCCTTTTTTTGGAGGTTCTATTGGCTATAACTTACCGAGGCGAGCGGTTCGAGGGTTACAACAAACCCAAGCGCACACCTAAGCACCCAGAGAAAAGCCACGCAGTATTGGCAAAGGAAGGCGACAAGGTTCGTCTGATCCGCTTTGGGCTACAAGGCGCAGAGAATAAGCCCCCTCGCAAGGGTGAGAGTGAGGCAGACAAAGCCAAGCGTAGATCGTTCAAGGCTAGGTTCGCCAAGCAGATAGCAGCAGGGCGCAAAGACAAAACAGCATCAGCCGCATATTGGGCTGACAAGGTGAAGTGGTAATGGCATTTTCTCAAGACTCCGATCTGGTAGCCCTTGTCCCTGACATCTTGGACTTCGGCATCACATCCTTTGCGACTGAACACGCGAAAGCGCAAACAGATTTAACCCGTACCATCCGAAACGAGTGGTGGTACAAGAAGCAGATCCCAGGGGAAATGAACCCCGCTTATCTGACAGATTCCCAGTGGACACGCTGTAATGCCTATCTGGTGTTATGGAAGTTCGCCCTCCCCCAGCTAACCAACTGGGTTCAAGATGACCGCTTTCTCAACATGATTAACTTCTACCAGCAGCGCTACCAAGAAGAACTTGTGGCGGTATTTGCTGACGGTGTTGAGTATGACGATGACGCAAGCGGCACCATTGAAGATGATGAGAAGGGCATTGTCGCTTATGGGCGACTCACGCGATGAGCTTAGGCCTATCAATCACAATCAAGCCACGCGACCTTGCCAAGATTGCAAAGCAAGAGGAGCGGGACATTAAGCGCGGCATCGACAAAGCTATTGGTCGCGTCGGTTCTTTGGGCAAGCAGATCATCCTTCAGCGCACAGAGAAGGGGAGAGGCATTGATGGCCCGTTCAAGCCTTATTCTGGAAGCCTTACCAAAGGATTTTGGAAGGGTGACAAAAACAAAAAGGGTTCTGGATATCTTGCATACAGAAAGTATGAGCTTCAAAAGGATAATCCAAAGAAAGTAAATCTGAACGCCACAGGCCAAATGCTTCGGTCTGTGCAGGTTCGTCAGGCTGATAGCAGAACTGCAAACATTTACTTTGACAACCCAGACGCAGCAAAGAAGGCCGCATTCAACGACAGAACAAGGCCGTTTTTTGGGTTCAATCGCAGAGAGGAAAACCGTCTGGTTGCTTTGTTCCGTAAGGAGATGTCTGCGTGAGCGTGAGAGAGAACATTGCAGGCAACCTAGTTACATCGCTACAAGCTGTAACCACCCCCACGACTATTAAGTTTGTAACTCGGGAGCCGTTTGATTTTGACAAGTTAAGCAACGCGCAATACCCAGCGGTGCTAGTCAGAACCACAAACGAGAACCGAGAAGATGGAACTGTGGGTGGGAGCATTACTCAGCGGTTCGGCACTATAGATTACGAGCTTGTCTGCTATGTGAAGGGGACAGGCTTGGATCAAGCAAGGAATAACATCGTCGAGGCTATCGAAGAAAAGCTAGACGAAGACAGATCGCGTGGTGGCTATGCAATCGACACACAGATTGTCAGCGTAGAAACCGACGACGGCAGCATTACCCCCATCGGTGGGGTGATTTTAACGGTACGCATTGAGTACCAGTACACTCGTGGAACAACCTAAAGGGGTTTAATCATGGCAACGACTAAAGGCTCAAGCGGCGTAGTCAAATTGGCGGTAAGTGGCGGCAGTGTCGCTGCTATGGGTGAAGTCCGTAGCTTCACTTTGGATGAAACGGCAGACACGATAGAAGACAGCGTGATGGGCGATACCGCTCGCACATATTTGTCCTCTCTGACTTCTGCCACTCTCTCTATGGATGTTTACTGGGATG
>Ga0222719_10000934_pt1 | contig 29027 bp, 36 predicted proteins | sample C33_34DmetaG_FD_165039 | JGI IMG/M metagenome (GOLD analysis project Ga0222719, IMG submission 165039) | Estuarine water microbial communities from San Francisco Bay, California, United States - C33_34D | ecosystem: Environmental > Aquatic > Marine > Unclassified | place: USA: California...
TGGTAACGCGCGACCCCGAATGTTTTCTAGCGACAGAATTGAAATGAGGTCTTTAATTTTCACTGGGGAATAAAATGAAGCACGAAATTGAGTATGTATCGACAGAAGAATTAATACCATATGCGCGTAATTCGCGCACGCATTCGGACGAACAGGTGGCGCAAATATGCGCTTCCATCAAGGAGTTCGGCTTTACGAGCCCTGTCCTGATTGATGCGGATGGGGTTATCATCGCCGGTCACGGTAGAACCATCGCGGCGCAACGTCTTAAAATTAAAGAGGTTCCGTGCTTGCGCCTATCGCATCTGACCGAAGCGCAAAAGAAAGCATATGTCATTGCCGACAACAAATTAGCGTTAAACGCTGGATGGGATGATGAGATGCTTGCGCTTGAATTAGGTGAGTTGAGCGATCTTAACTTTGATCTATCGCTTACCGGCTTCGGCGATGATGAGTTAGATGCGTTGCTGGCGAAAGCGGTTGAGGAAGGTCTGGTCGATGAAGATCAAGTTCCTGATGTGCCGGAAGAACCTGTTAGCGTGTTAGGTGATGTTTGGAAGTTAGATCAGCATCGGCTTATGTGCGGTGATAGCACCAGCATCGATGCCGTTGATAAATTGATGGAAGGTCAGAAAGCCGATATGGTTTTCACCGATCCGCCTTATGGGATGAGTTATGGTGGCGGCAGGGCTAAAGGTGATCACTCCTTAAACAAGCAGACTGGCGGTGTTTTAATAAAAGCACACGGAATGATTAAGGGTGATGATCTTCAAGGCGATGATCTTATTCAGTTAGTTAGGGATGCCATAGCGACAGCTATATCTTGCTCAAAGCAAGGCGCGGCTTATTATGTTTGCTTTACTTGGAGAACGTATTCAGAGTTTGAGCAAGCGATTGAATTAGGTGGCGGCACAGTCGCTAACTGCATCGTCTGGGATAAGAAAAGCATTGGTTTAGGTAATTCTAATTATAGGCCACAGCACGAATTTATTTTTTATGTTAAGGGCGGTGCGTGGTATGGCGACAGGAGCGAAAGCGATGTCTGGTATATGAGCAGGGGTGCAACCGGTGAATATGTTCATCCAACGCAAAAGCCTGTTGAGTTAGTTGAACGCGCCTTATCTAATAGCAGTAAAGGTGGCGACATTGTTTTAGATAGCTTCGGCGGTTCTGGATCAACGCTTATTGCCTGTGAAAAGTCTGGGCGTAAAGCGCGTCTTATGGAACTTGATCCGAAATATGTCGATGTTATCATTAAACGCTGGCAAGATTACACCGGCAGGGAAGCAATCCACGCGGAAACAGGCAAAACATTTAACGAGTTAAGCAATGTCTGATCAAACCTTTCCGCTTGATACGATTGCTAAACTGCTAGATTTAACGCCACAGCGTGTTTTGCAGTTGGTAAATCAAGGCGTTATACCGAAAAAAGAACGCGGCAGATATGAGCTTGTTCCGGTCGTTCGCGGTTATATTAAATATCTGCGCGAGCGTGGATTGCGTGCGGATGTTAGCGGCGATGATTATAACGCGCATCGCACGCGCCTGACGAAAGTTAAGGCCGACTTAGCCGAAATGGAAAAGGCGCAAGTTGAGGAACAGTTAATACCATCCGCAGACGTTGAGGCCGCTTGGATGGAAGTTGCACAGAATATGAAGCAAAAATTGCTGGCCTTCCCACAGCGCGTTGCGCCAGAAGTCTATGCCGCAGAAAAGTTAGTTGAAGTTAAGAGCATATTAAAAGATCATATTTATGACGCATTACAGGAAATTGCGGATGTCAAAGTCAAAGTCATTAACCCTATCAGGTCATCCGACAGTGGCGAAGATCAGTCAGAAAATACTAGCGGCAATGCAACCGCCGCCAAATCTGGCGATTGACGAATGGGCTGATATATATCGGCGGCTATCGCCAGAGGCTTCGGCTGAACCGGGGTTCTGGTCAACGGATCGCGCGCCTTATCAGCGCGGAATGATGCAAGCGATATCCGATCCGACTATTGAGCGCGTTGTGTTTATGACCGGCGCACAGGTTGGCAAGACGGAGATAATAAACAACGCGGTCGGGTATTACATCGATCAATCGCCATCGCCTATGCTTATCGTTCAGCCTACGCTTGAGATGGCAAAAATGTGGTCTAACGACCGGCTTGCGCCTATGCTTCGTGATACGCCGGTTCTTAAAGGTAAGGTTAATGACGCGCGTTCGCGCGATAGCGGCAACACGCTATATCAAAAATCTTTCCCCGGTGGCTATCTTGCTATCGTTGGCGCGAATAGCGCGGCAGGACTGGCATCGCGTCCGGTGCGTGCGGTATTCTTTGATGAGGTGGATAGATATCCACAATCTGCCGGATCAGAAGGCGATCCGATTAATCTAGGTATTGCCAGAACAAAAACATTTACGCACAACCGAAAGATTGTAATGGTTTCCACGCCTACCAATAAAGGCGCATCGCGTATAGAAACCGCGTTCAGTCAAAGCGACCAGCGTTATTATTATGTGCCGTGTCCTGATTGCAATCATATGCAAACGCTTAAATGGTCAAATGTGCATTGGGCTAAAGACGAACCAGAAACCGCAGAATATATATGTGAAGAATGTGGAAGTGCGTGGGATGACGCAAAGCGTTATCGCGCAGTTAAGGGCGGTGAATGGCGTGCGTCTGAACCGTTTAGCGGTACGGCTGGCTTTCATTTATCAGGATTATATTCACCGTGGACACCGCTTGGCGATATAGCAAAAGACTTTGTCGCGGCAAAGGTTTTACCCGACACGCTTCGCGTTTTTGTGAATACAACATTAGCAGAAGTCTGGGAGGAGCAGGGTGAGCGTCTGGATGATTATGCCGTTGCGGAACGCGCTGAACAATTTGGCGACAGGCTAGATAAGCGAATTTTATTAATCACTTGCGGTTGCGATATACAAGATGATCGCGCCGAAATTGAATCGGTCGGATGGGGACGCGATGAGGAGAGTTGGTCAATCAGCTATGACATAATATACGGCGATCCATCGACACCGCAGTTCTGGCAAGATGTTGAAAATGTTTTGGTTACTAAATACGAAACCGAAGATGGTCGGATATTACAGCCACGCGCGACTTGCATCGATAGCGGCGGTCACTACACGAAAGCGGTCTATGACTTCGTTAGACCGCGTGAAGGTCGCCGCATTTTTGCCATAAAGGGTATGGCTGGCGAAAGCCGTCCTATCGTGTCAAGGCCGACCAGAAACAACATCGGAAAGATACGATTATTTACTTTGGGCGTTGACAACATAAAAGAATTGATTTTTTCCAGACTTAAGATACAATCGGAAGGTGCGGGATATTGTCATTTTCCGGCTGATCGTCCAGATGAGTATTTTAAGCAACTGGCATCATCGGAAAAAATTGTCACGAAATTCTCTAAAGGGTTTCCGCGCAGGGAATTTGTGAAGACAAGAACGCGCAACGAAGCGTTAGACTGTCGGGTGTATGCGATAGGGGCATTGGCGATTTTGAACACGAACCTTAACACACTGGCAGACCGACAGGCGCACGCGGCAGAAAAGCCGAAGGATAATGCGCCAATTAACCAGCAACCGCGCCGCGCTTATCGGAAGCCCGGCGGTTTTGTTAATGGGTGGCGTTAATGGCAAATCTATTTGATACAGATAACGCATCGACACTTGAACCGGATAAGATCGTTGTCGGTGATCGCGTCACTTGGCGCAAAAAGAACTTAGGTCAGGATTATCCATCTTCAACTTACACTGTTAAATATGTTGCGCGTATCACCCAAGGTGGCGGCACGCACGAATTTCAAGTGACCGGTTCAGCCGATGGCGATGATTATCTATTTACAATCACATCAGTCGCAAGCGCAGATTTTGACATAGGCCACCATCATTGGCAGTTAGAAGTTACACGCACTAGCGATAGTGAGCGCGTTGTTATTGCAACCGGTTCTTGGGATATTATCACCGATCTGGATAATAATGTTGATCCGCGTTCGCACGCTGAAATAATGCTAGATAAAATTGAAACTGTTTTGCAAGGCCGCGCAGACGCTGACGTTCTTTCTTATTCGATCAATGGTCGTTCACTTTCTAAAATACCGGTGACTGAACTGGTTGAGTGGCGTGACTATTATCGGAGCGAAGTTGTTAAACAACATCGTGAAGATCACGTTCGGAATGGTCGCGCCCACGCCGGCACGATTAAAGTGAGGTTTTAGAAATGGGACTATTTGATTTTCTCAAGCGCACTGAAGAACCAAAGAAATCGTTTAAGAAGCGTAATTATGCGGCGGCGCGTGCCGGTCGTTTGTCCGGTGATTTTCTGGATTCTGGTAACTCTGCAGATAGCGAGTTGCGATTTACACTGGAAACAATGCGAAATAGATCACGCGAACTGGTGCGTGATAACGAGTTTGCGCGTAGATATGTCAATCTGATGAAGACAAATATCGTTGGCGACAAGGGTTTTCATCTCCAAGTTAAGGCGAGAAATGAAGATGGCAAGCTGGATGCGGCTGGCAATACCATCATCGAAAACGCTTGGAAGCGTTGGGGGCGTTTAGGTGCGCCAACAGCCGATGGTCGGATGTCTTGGTATGATTGTCAGCGTTTAGCGATTGAAACGCTTGTTCGCGATGGTGAAGTGTTTGTTAAGAAGTTATCTGGCACTAAATACCGCGATGGTTTTGCCATTCAGTTTATTGAATCTGATATGGTCGATGAAAAGAAAAACGAAACCTTATCTAATGGCAATCAAATCCGAATGGGGATTGAACTTGATAAAGCGCATCGGCCTGTTGCGTATTGGGTTTTAACATCGCATCCGGGCGATAGATTATATCATACAGCACAAGCGCGAAAGCATACGCGCGTGCCGGCAGATGAAATGATCCATCTGTTTATGGCTAATCGCACGCATCAAACACGCGGCGAACCGTTTATGGTTTCAGCGATGTCAGCGTTGAAAATGTTGCACGCTTATCGTGAGGCCGAAGTTATTGCCGCACGCATACAGGCATCGAAGATGGGTTTCATCAAGACACCATCCGGCGATGACTATGTTGGCGATGGTTATGAAAATGATTTCACGCCTATCATCGATGTTGAACCGGGTTCGTTCCATCAGTTAGGTGCTGGACAGGACATTTCGTTCTTTGATCCTAACCATCCGAACACTGGCTATGCAGAATTTGAAGGTGCAATGCTTCGCGGTATATCATCCGGCTTAAATGTTTCCTATGCGGCACTTTCTAACGATTTATCGTCAGTTAATTATTCATCGATCCGTCAAGGCGCGCTAGATGAGCGTGATGGTTATCGCGCGATGCAGATGTTTATGATTGAACACTTTATTGAACCGATATTCCGCGCTTGGCTATCTAGCGCGATGGATTTTGGCGGTATTTCGCTTCCATCGAATAAATATGATAAGTTTAGCGATAATGCGATGTTTAGAGGTCGTGGGTGGAACTGGGTTGATCCGCTTAAAGAGATAAATGCGGCGGTTGTTGGGCTAAATAATGGCATCCTGTCTATGCAGGATGTTGCGGCGAATTATGGGCGTGATGTTGAAGAAACATTTAGTCAGATAGCGCGTGATAAAGAGTTAGCGCAACAGCTAGGATTGTCAATGGCGTTTGAACCTTTTGGAACTAAGATGCCAGCCCCAGCGGAAGTTGATGGTGGTGATGATGGCAACGTATAAAGGCCAAGATATTAATCTAAAGCCAACCGCGACTATGGCAGAAGAGGCGCAACGCGGTCTGGATTGGCGTAAAGAACACGGACGCGGCGGCACTGAAGTAGGTGTTGCGCGTGCGCGTCAGCTAGTTAATCGTCAGGAATTATCGCCTGACACCGTGCGCCGGATGGTTAGTTATTTTGCGCGGCACGAAGTTGATAAAGAAGGCGAAGGATTTTCGCCCGGTGAAGATGGATATCCGTCAGCCGGTCGCATCGCGTGGGCGTTGTGGGGCGGTGATGCTGGTAAATCTTGGGCTAATGAAAAGGATCGGGTTATGGATCGCATCGATGATGAAGAGCGTGGATGGGATGAAGAAAGGCCATATCCTAATGAACACGCGGCACGCATAAACGAACCAGATCAATATGATGACTTTCGGCGTGAAGCTGATGCCGGCGGTTCTGGCATTGATTTTATCTATGGAATTGTGGATAATACGTCTGAAATACAATCTATTCGCTTCGATGCTGATCGGTACACCGAAGCGGAAGCGCGTGAGTGGCTGGATGACCACGACTTTGAACCGATCAAATTTGAACCAGCCATCGGCGAAAGAGGTGATGATATGGAAAACATCGAAGAAAATATTGTTGAAGACAATGTTGAAGAGGTCACAGAAGATGTGGCTCGCTTTGATCGTTCTGAAATGGTGCAACGCGCCATCGGTATGCAAGACACTGCGATTGATACAGAAAGCCGCACCGTTCGGGTTGGCGTATCATCCGAAGAACCGGTTAAGCGCAGTTTTGGATTAGAAGTTATTGACCATCGCACAGAAAGTATGAACCTTGAGTTTCTTAACTCTGGTCGTGCGCCTTTGCTGATGGATCACGATATGGAACGTCAAATTGGCGTTGTGGAATCTGTTGAACTTGATGAAAACGCACGCCGTCTGCGTGCGATTGTTCGTTTCGGAAGGGGCGAACTTGCTTCAGAAGTGTTCAACGATGTTGTCGATGGTATTCGGCAAAATATCAGCGTTGGCTATCGTTTAGATGGTCGCGTTGAACGTGAAGACGATCCCGAAGAGTATTATCGGGTGGCTACTACACCTATGGAAATTTCTATCGTTTCAATTCCGGCAGATCAGTCAAATCTAGTCGGCGTTGGTCGGTCGAGTTCCGAACCCTTAAATGAAACCCTAGAGATCAAAGGAGTTGACGTTATGTCAGAAATCGATCTTGACGCGGTTCGGGCGGAAGCCGCCAAAGCCGCACAAAAAAATGCCAAAGAAATTATGACTTTGGCACGGAAGCACAACAAAGCATCAATGGGTGAAGAAGCCCTTGGTCGTGGTGTTTCCATTGATGAGTTCCGTGGTGAACTGTTGGAAGCTATCGGAAACGAACCGCTAGACACCCCAGCACACGTTGTTGATGCGCCTGTTAAAGAACAGCGTGCTTATTCTCTTGGCAAGATGATCCGCGCACAAGTCACTGGTGACTGGCGTGACGCTGGCCTTGAGCGTGAAATGCACGATGAAATCGTTAAGCGCACCGGCAAGGAAGCACGCGGATTTTACATCCCAGACTTCGCTTTCCGTTCTGGCGTGATGACAACTGCCGCAACTGGCGCAGTAGGCACAGAAAATGTCACCGACAATTTCGTTCCAACTGTTCAGCGTGGCGATATGTTCATTGAAGCACTTCGCGCAAAGCAAGTAATGGCTAACTTGGGTGTTACTTACATCGGTGGCCTTACTAACCGCATCCGTATGCCAAAGATTGCAACCGGCGCGGCGGCTGGCTTCGTTGAAGAAGCTGGCGATGTTAGCGATCAGTCACCAACTGATGCTGGCGTAACGCTTCAGCCACGCACACTTGGCGCAAAAGCCGCAATCTCTCGCTTGCTTGCTCTTGAGAGCGTTCCAGCAATCGAACAGGTTGTGCAAGACGATCTTCTGCGTTCCATCGCTGACAAGATCGAATACTATGCGATCCAAGGTTCTGGCTCTTCAGGTCAGCCAACAGGCATCTTGAACGATGGCAACGTTGGTAATGTTGACATTTCTGCCGGCACTGATGTTGCGGCTCTGACTTGGGCTGACATCACCGATCTGGTTAAGACTGTTGAAGACGCTAATGGCGTTATCAATCAGGCCGCACTTGGTTGGTTGTCAAATCCAAAGGTCAAAGCTAAGATGGCAAATACTGTTAAGGTTTCATCCACAGACAGCGTTATGCTTCTCAATGATCCTTGGAACAGCATCTATGGCTATCGTGCAGAGTTCACAAGCAACGTTCCATCAAACCTAAATCCGGGCGATGGTGGCACTGACGCTTCTGCACTGATCTTCGGTGACTTCTCACAACTAATGGTTGGCCTCTTCGGTTCACCATCAGTTATGGTTGATCCATATTCAGAGGGTGACAGCGGCAACGTTGTTATCCGTGTGATGCAGGAAGTTGACGTTGCTCTTCGTAACGCCGCTTCATTCGCTATCACCGATGAAGTATCGGTTGCCTAATTTAACTGGTGGGCGGCTTCGGTCGCCCACCATTCCCACAGGGGGCTATGATGAAAATTAAGATTTTGGAAAAATGTTATACTGGGGATCGCGGCAATATGTTTGCTGGCGAAGAACACGATTTGCACGAAAACATTGCAAACAAGCTAATTGCTAGAGGTCTTGCGGAAGCAGTTACAGAAAAAAAATATGGTCGTCCTAAGAAGAAGCTGGAAGACCGTTCTTTTGATGTTGCTGATATTGAAACGCCAGAGGATGACTAATGGCTGTTGAAAGCGCAGATGACCGTGCCATCTTCGTCAATGTCGATGACTTCGGTGTTGCGGCGACTTATACACCATCTGGCGGTGCTTCTAGCACTGTCAATGGCATTTTCGATAATGATTTTATCGAGGTTGATGCTGGTGGTGGTGTTGGTGTTGCGCTTCAGCAACCGCGCTTTCATTGCCGCACGGCGGATGTTTCTAGCGCGTCTGAAGGCGATGCGTTAGTTGTTAGCGGTGTTAATTACACGATCCGCATCGTACAAGACGATGGCACCGGGATGACGATGCTGGTATTGGAAAAGAACTAATGGCACACGTTCGCAAGCAAATCAGGGATGCGATAGTTACGGCGGTCACAGGATTAACGACCACCGGTTCTAATGTGTTTCGCAATCGCGTCTATCCGATTGAACAAGCGAACTTGCCGGGGCTATGCGTTTTTACTAGAACAGAAGCCGTTGTTTTTGATACAATGACACTAGCGAGATCAATCGCTAGGAATTTAGAAATTATGATTGAAGCGTATGTTGTCGGCACTGCTAATTACGATAACACGCTTGACCAGATTGCCGTTGAAGTTGAAGAGGCTTTGGCGGCAGACGTAACTTTAGGCGGTCTTGCGAAGGACGTTATGGTTACGGCTTTTGAGGCGGATTTTAGCGGTGATGGTGAACAGCCTGTCGCTATTGGTCGCTTCACGGTGATGGTTGAATACCGCACCAAAGAAAATGATGTGGAAACTGCCAGCTAACAGGAGTTGATTATGGCAACATTCAAAGGAAACGATGGAGTCGTTAAGATCGGCTCTGACTCAATGGCAGAAGTTATCAGCTTCACCGTTGACCAAACCGCAGAAGTTATCGAAGACACTTCTATGGGTGACACTGCGAAATCTTATAAAGCATCTTTTACTGATGCGACCGCAACGATTGAAACCTATTTCGATGATACCGATACCGCGCAACTGGCTTGCACTGCCGGTTCTTCTGTGACGGTCAATCTTCAGATGGAAGGTGATACCACAGGCGATCATCGTTTGACCGGCTCTGGCATTGTTACAGGCCGTTCTATCGGTGTTTCTCACGATGGCATCGTGACTGCAACTTATAGCGTGCAGATCACCGGTGGCCTGACTGAAGACACAGTATCATAAGGAGATTTCTAATGTCACTGGGGAAAGAAATCTTAGATCGCGTCAACAATAGACGGCAACGGAATATTATCGAAGTTCCGGAATGGGGTGAAGATGATGCTCCGTTGCTAGTCTATGTTTCGCCATTAACGATTGGCGATATCGATAAGTTACAGCGCAAGCACAAGAACTTTCTTGTCGATATGCAGGTTTCTGGTATGGTTGATATGATCATTATGAAGGCCGAAAACAAAGATGGCGATAAGCTGTTCACGCTCGAAGATAAAGTGTATCTTATGAAGATGGACTTGACCGCCATAGCCAATATCGCCGGGAAGATGATGAACAGCATCGATGGGATAGAGGCGCACGAAAAAAACTAACTAGCGATCACTTGCGATTTAATGTTCTTCAGCTATGTGATCGCTTACACAAGACGCAACCGGAAATAGAAGAATTGACGGTTGATGAATTGAACGAGTGGTTCGCTTATTTTAGGATAAAAGACGATGGCAGATCAAAACCTCAAAATCAGAATCCAAGCCATCGACACCACACAAAGAATATTCAAGGCGGTCGCTAGTCGCCTTAATTCGCTTCGCAAGACTGTCTTTAGCTTCCGCACCGCGCTAATCTCTTTAGCCGGTGCTGGTGGTTTTGGTTTTCTCATCAAATCATCGATGGACAGCATCGATAAGATCAGCAAGCTATCGCGCACGCTAGGTATTAGCGTTGCAGACTTGCGAAAGCTAGAATATGCGGCTGACTTATCTGGGCTATCCGTTGATACGGTTGCGCGTGCTGTTCGTAATTTGAACCGCGTAATGGTTGACTTCCAAGGTGGCACTGGCGATGCCAAAGACGCTTTTGATGAACTGGGTATCACCAGCGATGATCTAAACGCGGTTATGGGCGACCAGTTTAAGGTGCTGGAACTTTTAGCAGATCGCTTCGAGAATGTGGAAAATAGCGCGGTCAGGTCATCTATCGCACAAGACTTGTTTGGCGGTCGTGCATCTGAAATGCTTCTGGTGCTAGAAGAAGGTGCGGATGGGTTAGCGCAGATATCCGATGAGGCAGAACGATTTGGCCTTTTACTGTCAGCAAGCGCGGCGAAGGGTGTCGAAGACGCTAATGATAGCTTCACGCGCTTGTTCGCTTTGTTTAAGGGCTTGCGCGATAGCGTTGTTTCGTTTCTTGCGCCGGCTATTAAGGCGGCTGTTGAGAAAGCGCAAGAATTTATCGAAGGGTTGATGGCTAAAGAAGATGGCGTTAAGAACTTTGCAAAAAAAATCAGCTTATCAATAGTCAATGCAATCCAGACCTTTGCCGAAACTATGGCGTTTTTAATTAACATTATTCTAGGCGCGGTAAATGCTATAATCACAGCGATGAATTTCCTGACTGAAGAAATTCTTAAAACATCTATGAGTGAAGAAAAGTTTGCTCACAAGACAATGCTGGCGACAAAAGCATTGAATGATTTACTTGATAAAACCCATACATTGCATCCAGAGGCGCAAGCACTAGTTCACGAATTTGATGAATTAGCGAGGGCTGGGTTCAAAGATGCTAATGCTCTTAAAGATTTGGCTAATAGGGCAAGTCAACTAAGCACTGCTTTTACTGAAAGCAGAATCACTCTTAATAAAAATCAAAAAGCTATGGCTTCTGTTGCTCACCATTCAAGGGAAATGGCAAGTGCAATTAATGTTACATCACAATCAATGAAAAAACTTCCTTATTTGCCAAGGGATTTTGAGGTTCAATTTTCTTTTCTTAAAAATCAGATTGAAGAAGCCGCAAAAGCTGGTGAAAACTTAGACGATGTAATGACCACCGGAACAGATACCAGTTCTGATTTTGGTGAAAACTTAAAGAAACTTGCTGAAGATGCACGCAACTTCGGTAAGAATATGGAAGATGTTGTTATTCGTGGTATCCAATCGTTTGAGGATGCGCTTGTTAGCGCAGTAACCGGCACAATGAAGTTAAAGGATGCGTTTAAGCAAATGGCGGCATCGATTATTAGCGACATTATACGGATGACGATCCGGATGCAGATTAGCGCACCGATAGCGGAGTTTCTTGCTGGTGCGATGCCATTTGGATCAACTGGCGGCACGGACAAAATGAAAAAATATGCTATGGGCGGCTCTGTTGCGGCTGGCAAGCCGGTCATTGTTGGTGATGCTGGCGCAGAGGTGTTTATCCCCGGCGGTTCTGGCACTATCATCCCGAACAATCAGCTAGGCGGTGGCGGCACTGTTGTTAATCAGACCATCAACTTATCAACTGGTGTATCGCAGACCGTTCGTGCGGAAGTGATGAATATGTTGCCACAGATCGCAGACGCGGCTAAAGGTGCGGTCATTGACGCAAAGCGGCGTGGCGGTCGCTTTGGCACGGCGTTTGGAGTTTAATTTATGGCTATTGTTTATCCGCTAACATTCCCAACTCATACAGGCATTGCATCGGTCAATCTAATCGCACGCAATACTGTCGGGATGGTTATGTCGCCATTCAATTACAAGGTACAGGTTCACAAGCATCCGGGGCAACGCTGGGAAGCGGATATTAGATTGCCGCCAATGAAGCGCGAAGATGCCGAAGCGTGGAACACATTCTTTATGAAACTTTATGGTCAATATGGCACATTCAAGCTAGGCGATCCGAACGCGGCAACGCCACGCGGATCAGCATCAGCAACGCCCGGCACGCCTGTTGTTAATGGCGCAAGTCAGACTGGTAACGAACTTGCTATTGACGGATTGCCAACTAGCGTAACAGGTTATCTAAAGGCTGGCGATTATATTCAGTTAGATGCTGGGGCTGATTCCGAACTGTATAAGGTTCTTGATGATGTTGATACAAACGCATCAGGTGAGGCAACACTAACGATCTGGCCTGATCTAAGAACATCACCAACCGATGGTTCTTCTGTTGCGGTATCAAACGCGCAAGGAATCTTTAGATTATCAACACCAACGACAGAATGGTCTATTAGCAATAGCGGCTTCTATTCGATAGCATTTGGAGCGATTGAGGCACTATGACACGCACACTTGGTTCGAGTTTTCAAACGGAACTGGCGGCAAAAGAACTGTCGCCTTTTTTTGCTGTTGAAATGGACTTTGATGGCGATCCTGTGCGCTTGTGGGGCGGTTACGGCAATCTCGTGATAGATGGCGACACTTATGCTGGCGCGGCGACTTTGCTTAATATATCGGCGATTTCTGAAACGTCAGAGGTGCAAGCGAATGGAATAACCGTCACGCTTTCCGGCATCGATAACAGCCTTATTTCTGCCGCATTGTCGGAAGCATACCAAGGTCGAGAATTAAAGGTTTATTTCGGCGTGTTAAATGATGCCGGTGCAATTATAGATGATCCGTATATTGCTTTCAAAGGCCGTATGGATGTAATGACGATTGAAGAAGGTGCGGAGTCTTCAACAATGTCAGTAACAGCCGAAAGCCGTTTAATAGATTTGGACGTAACGCGCGAAAGGCGATATACTGATGCCGACCAAAAGATAGACTTTCCTGATGATAAGGGGCTAGAGTTTATCGCTGATATTCAAGATAAAGAGATTATTTGGGGCGGCAGATAATGGGTTTCTTTAGTAACTTTGTTAAAACCCTGACCAAACCGGAAACACTCATTCTGGCGGTGGCAACTGGCGGTGCAAGCACTTTTTTTAGCGGTGCGATAGCAGGTTATAGCATTGCAACTTCTGTTGCTATTCGCGCTGGTATTTCTGCCGCTTTAACATCTGCCGCATCAGCACTTGCGCCGAAACCAGAACTGCCATCCCTTGCTGACTTTACTGGCGATTTACAAAGCAGAACGCGCATCATTAAAAATCCTGTTGAACCGCGCCGTTTGGTCTATGGCACAACGCGGCTTTCTGGTGTTATGGCATTTGCGGAAAGCACCGACAACGACACAAACTTGCACCTAGTTCTTATGCTGGCATCACACGAAATCGATGCGATAACGACTATCTATATCAACGATGAAGCGGTTACGCTTGATGGCAGTGGTAATGTAACCGCGCCAGCTAAGTATGCTAATCTTATTCGTATCAAAAAGCACTTAGGCGCGGATGACCAGTTAGCAGATAGTGATTTGGTTGCGGAAAGCGATAGCTGGACATCAGCGCATCGATTACGCGGTATCGCCTATTTATATGTGCGGCTAAAATATTCTGTTGATGCGTTTCCGAATGGCATCCCAAATGTCAGCGCAATAGTCAGGGGCAAAAAGGTTTATGATCCGCGAACAGCAACGACCGCTTATTCTAATAATCCAGCATTGTGCATCCGCGATTATTTGCTAGATCAGCGTTATGGTTTTCGCGCAACTAGCGCAGAAATAAACGATACCGCGTTCAGTACAGCCGCAGATATATGCGATGAAAGTGTTTCGCTTGCGGCTGGTGGTACGGAAAGCCGTTACACGATAGACGGAACGATAACAACTGCCGCGCCGCCTAAACAGGTGCTAGAGGCTATGTTATCTTCTTGTGGCGGCATTGTTAGTTATGCGAACGGCAAGTTTTCAGTTAAGGCCGCTAAATATGTGTCGCCGACCGTAACACTTACCGAAGATGATATGATTTCATCGATTAGTGTGCAAACAAGACAGTCACGGCGCGATAACTATAATGCCGTCAAGGGTGTGTTTTCGCCGCCTGACACGAATTATATTCCTGTTGATTATCCGGCTTATACATCGACCACATTTCAAACTGAAGATGGCGGTGAAAGACAGTTTCTTGATTATGACCTAGCCTATACAACCTCATCAGCTATGGCGCAAAGACTTGCTAAGATTGCGCTATTCCGCAACCGTCAGCAAATTACAATGGATGTATCGTGTAATCTAGCCGCGTTTAAGTTAGAGGTTGGCGACACCATCCAATTTACTAACGAACGCTTCGGCTTTAGCAATAAAGTTTTCGAGGTTGCAGAATGGCAAATGGGCGTTGCCTCATCTGGCGATAGCATTGTTCTGACCATTGGGTTGTTGCTTCGTGAATTAAATAGTGCGGTGTTTGATTGGGATGCGGAAGAAACTGCGTTCTTGCTTGATAACACAACCCTTCCTGATCCGTTCACACTAACACCGCCCGGATTGACGGTTACTGACGAATTGCAAATCTTTAACCAGAAAGCGGTTTCTGTTCTGGTTATTGACGTATCGTCATCATCTTCTTACGCGAACCAGTTTGAGGTCGAAGCAAAGAAATCAGGGGCAACCGAATATATTTCGCTTGGTACATCTGCCAGCAACCGCTTTGAACTTGTCGATGTTGAGGATAACGCGGTTTATGATGTGCGTGCGCGTATCGTCAACGCTATTGGCGTTCGTTCGCCATTTACAACAGATCAACATCAGGTGGTCGGCAAAACCGCACCACCGGCTGATGTTACTGATTTCAGCGTGAATATCATTGAAACGCAAGCGCATCTTAGTTGGACACCTGTTGCTGACTTAGACTTGTCGCATTACATTATTCGTCACGCACGCGAAACCATCGGTGCGGAATATGCTAACGCGATAACCATCGCAGAAAAAATATCACGACCAGCTAACACGGCTATCGTGCCAGCGATGACCGGAACATATTTTATCAAGGCTGTTGATAAACTAGGTAACGCATCGACTAACTCAACTAACAAAGTTGCGATTATTGAAAGCATTAAAGGTCTAAACGCGGTCGCAACTTCAACGCAGTCACCGACTTTTGCTGGTGCAAAGTCATCAACGGTTGTGGTTGATAACAAATTAATCTTAGACACTTCTGTTAATTTCGATGATGCGACAGGTGATTTTGATGACGCTACTGGCTTGTTTGATGGTGGTGGTGGTAATGTGGCATCTTCTGGAACGTATGATTTCGATGATGTTATTGATCTTGGCTCTGTATATACTAGCCGGATTACTGCTAATGTGAATGTTATCCGTGCAGATTATGTGAACACTTTCGATGATGCTGAAGGGTTGTTTGACGATAGAACAGGTACATTTGATGGTGATGTACAGGCGTTTGACGACACTAATGTTGAATTGTTTATCGCAACAACAGAAGATGATCCGGCTGGTTCGCCAACATATACAGATTTCAGAAAGTTTTTTGTTGGTGATTATAAGGCTAGGGCATTAAAGTTCCAAGTCAAGCTGACGACAACCGATAATGCGACAACCCCAGAAATCACGCAACTGTCAGTAACCGTTGATATGCCGGATCGCGTGGTTTCTGAAGCGGATGTTTCATCCGGTGTTGGCTCTAAGGCGATAACATTCAGCCCAGCATATAAAGCTGTTCAAGGTATCGGAATTGCCGCGCAAGATTTACAATCGGGCGATTATTATGTTATAACTGGTAAAAGCGCGACCGGCTTCACAATTACATTCTATAATAGCGGTGATGCGGTTATAGACAGAACTTTTGATTATGTTGCAAAAGGATATGGCGAACTAGCCGCTTGAGGTGAAAAATGGCACAACACGATTTTAATATTGCTAACCAAGGTTTCCCGGCGTTCCGGGCTGATCTTAACAACGCATTATCAGCGACAGTCAGTTTATCGGCTGGAGCAACTGAACCATCAACGACTTTCGCTTATCAACTATGGTATGACGAAACTGCCGATGTTCTAAAGATACGCAACGATGACAATGATGCGTGGATCACGCTTTTCACGTTTGACCAGACCGCAAACACTGTAACGGTATCAGGTGAAGAACTGGTTGACGATACGACACCCGAACTTGGCGGCGACTTACAAAGTAACGGCAACGATATCGTTATGGCTGATAATGATAAAATCTTGCTAGGCACTGGCTCGGACGGCGAACTATTCCACGATGGTTCTAACACGATTATAAACGATGCCGGCACTGGTTCGCTTAAACTTCAGCAAGGCGGTTCGGATAAGTTAGAAGTCACATCAACCGGCGTGACAATCACTGGCACTGCCGTTGCGACAACAGACACAGATGCAACTAACACTGGTAACATCACGCTAGACTTCGGTGCAAACCAGAACTTTGTATTAACCCTAACAGGCAATGTCACGCTAGACAATCCAACCACAGAGCAAGTAGGGCAGTCAGGCTTTATCGTATTCATACAGGATGGTACTGGCGGCAGAACAGTTAGCCTTGGCACTGACTATGAAACCGCTGGTGGTGCTGGCTTAACACTTTCATCAACGGCATCTGCTACTGACATTGTGCCATATGTGGTTGCGGCATCAGGCAGAATATTACTGGGTGCGCCTCAGTTGGCGTTTGCATAATGAGCATTACAGGTTCAGAACAATGGATGTATTCATCTGGTCGGGAGTTCTACGACTTCCCCATCGAGCAGTCCCTACGCTTCAACGATAACGACAGCGCATATCTAAGCCGCACACCAGCAACGGCTGGGAATCGCAAGACTTGGACTTGGAGTGGTTGGGTTAAGCGTGGGAATTTAAATGCAAACACTGTTGGCAATATACCTACTCTTTTTGCGGCTCAAGATTCTAGTGCTGGATTGTATAATGTCCTTATGTTTCTAAATGCTGGCGACAACGATACTATTCGTGCGCAGCTTTCTTCAACGCCTTCTAATGCGTCTTATTATTTAGCAACATCTCAAGTATTTAGAGATATGGCTGGATGGTATCATATTGTTTGGTCAGTCGATACAACCCAAGCGACTGCATCTGATAGAGCAAAACTGTATGTTAATGGTGAGCAAGTTACTAGCTTTTCAACAGCGCAATATCCACCACAAAATACAGATACCGACATCAACTATACCGTTGAACATAATATTGGTAAATTCCCAGATTACACTCGCTACTATGACGGTTATATGGCAGAGGTCAACTTTATTGACGGTCAAGCCCTAGACCCTACCAGTTTTGGTGAGTTTAAGTCAGGCATATGGACACCAGTAGACACGTCAGGGCTAACGTTTGGCACGAATGGTTTCAGATTGCAGTTTGGCGACACGACAGAGGCTAATGGTTTTAATACTGTTACCTATACTGGCAAGGGCGGCGCACAATCTATTAGTGGCGTTGGCTTCTCATCTGCGCCTGACCTAGTTTGGATTAAGAATAGAAGCTCTGCTGCCGAACACGTTTTGCACGACAGTGTTAGAGGTGCGGCCAACTTACTTCAGAGCGATAGCACTGCGGCTGAATTAAACAGACCAACATACCTTACATCGTTTGATTCTGATGGATTTAGTTTTGGCGATAATGTGAGTAACTACAATACATCTGGTAGTAAGTATGTCGCTTGGTGCTGGGATGCTGGCTCTGGTTCTGCCGCAAGCAATACTGATGGGTCAATCACCAGCACGGTCAAGGCTAATACCGATTACGGTTTTTCCATAGTCAGCTATACTGGCAACAATACAGATGGAGCAACAGTAGGGCACGGTCTTGGTGCTGTGCCGTCTTTGGTTATAACTAAAAGCCGTTCTACAACTAGTTTAACTGGCTGGATGACTAAGCATAAAGATTTAGCATCAAACTATAATGTTGCCTTAAATAAGACTGATGCGGCTTGGAATCCATCATCTAATGGTTGGGTTGGTGATTTAACTAGCGATACAACATTTAGCTTGGAGAATGGTACGGTTAATGGCAACAATGCAAATCAAAGCGGTGTTACCTACATAGCGTATTGTTTCGCTGAAAAGACTGGCTACTCTTCCATCTCTAGCTACACAGGTGATGGCACAACTGATGGTTCTAAAACAATAACCACAGGATTTAAGCCAGCCTTTGTGATGATGAAGAACGCTTCAACAGGTAGCACGAACTGGCTTATGTTTGACAACACAAGGGAAACAAAGCCAACGATTGAACTTGAGTTAAACGCTAATAACAGCAACGCAGAATCTAATAACGGCAGAGATGTGACATTTACCGACACTGGTTTTACTGTTGCTGGCAACAACAACATCAATGGTAATGGTGACACATACATCTATATGGCCTTTGCTGACACCAGAGATGCCGCCTTCTGGCGTGACACTTCTGGTGAGGGCAATGACTGGCAACCAAACAACCTAGTGTTCAGCGATGTTGTGCTTGATAGCACCACTAATAATTTTGCGGTGCTTAGTCTTTCTCGCCCACCTGCGTCAAGCGGTGCAACATTGGCAGAGGGCAATCTTAAATATACTACTGGCACTACTGGTGGTTCAAATGACCAAGACCGCACTTTTGTCTCAAGCATTTTAACCCCGACAACTGGCAAGTGGTATGCTGAATATTATGCAACAAACGCAAATATGGTTGTTCAAGTTAATGCGTATCAAGGTGACCAAATTACAGGCACAAACACAAACCGCATAGGACTAATTAACACTGGCCTTGTATTTGAAACAAGAACTACTGGCACACCAGTTAGCGCGGCATACGGTGGCACATTCACTACTGGTGATGTTATTCAAGTTTATGTTGATATGGACAACAGCCCACCTCGCGTTGCCTTTGGGAAAGGCGGCTTGTGGGGTGATGGCTCTGGCTCTTGGAATCAGTCTGTGCCTACCTCATTTAGAGAGATGGGTTCTGATTTTCTAACTGACAGCACAAGCAACGATGGTCAAGTAGCATTTAGTGGCGTATCAATCGGTGGCGCATCAAACGCAAGTGGCGTTGCTAACTTCGGTCAAGACAGCACATTCGCTGGTGCAGTTTCGGCTGGCGGCAATGTAGATGCTAACGGCTTGGGTGACTTTAAATATACAGTGCCGGATGGTGCATTGTCTCTCTGTTCAGCCAATCTGCCAACAGGTGCTATCGACACGCTGAACGATGAAACGCCAGAGGATTATTTCAATACGGTGCTTTATACTGGCGATGGTGTTGGGCAAAGCATTACAGGTGTAGGTTTCCAACCTGATTGGACTTGGATTAAATGCCGCAGTGCCGCTTCTTCACACAGCGTCTATGATGTAAATCGTGGGATATACAAAGCACTCCTTACTGATTCAACATCGGCTGAACTGAATCTCACTGGTGCTGTTACATCATTTACATCTGACGGTTTTACGCTTGGAACTGAAGGTCTTGTAAATACATCAGGCAGAACATATGTAGGCTGGAACTGGAAAGCCAACGGCTCTGGAGTAAGCAACACCGATGGCAGTATCACAAGCACAGTGAGTGTTGGGGCTACTAGCCAACAGAACTGGTTTAGTGTTGCTAGTTATTCGGGCAATTCAGTCGCTGGGGCTACGGTTGGACACGGCCTCAACACCGAGCCAGATATGATTATTGTGAAAAGCCGAACAGCAACATCAGGTTATTTGAACTGGGGCGTTTATCACAAAGACTTAGGCGCAACAAAAGTTATTTACTTAAACACAACAGGTGCGGAGTCAACTGCGGTGGGTGCTTGGAATAATACAGCCCCAACATCATCAGTGTTTAGTTTGGGAAATGATGGCGGTTTTGGATTTGGGATTAGTGGACAAGACTACATAGCATACTGTTTCGCAAATGCGGAAGGGCTGTGCAAGGTGGGGTCGTATGTCGGGAATGGCAGTGACGATGGCGTTTTTGTCTTTACTGGTCACCGTCCTTCATTCGTCCTAATAAAAAATAGCAGTGGCGCAAATAGTTGGCAAATAAACGATGATGCTCGTGATGAATATAATGTAATGACTAGACGTTTGTTCCCCGATTTATCAAACGCAGAAAACACAGCGTCTTTGATTGATTTTACTTCTAATGGTTTCAAGATTAGAAAAAATCACGTTGAACAAAATACATCTGGGCAAACGTATATATATCTATCTATTGGATCCCAACCATTCAAATTTGCAAACGCGAGGTAACATTATGTGGACATACCAAGGCAAACGAATAAGAGAAGGCAGAGCGTGGCAGAACGCTGACGGCATCCAGCACCCGACAAGCTGGGGAAGGTGGTCTGACGCTGAGAAGGTGTCGGCTGGGCTAGTCTGGGTTGACCCACCAGCGTCATTCGACAACCGTTTCTGGTGGGATGCTAACACGCCAAAGGCATTGGATGATGTCAACGCTGTTGATACTGATGGCAATCCTATTATGGAAGACGGTGAGCAGATGGTCATCCTTGGCCTCAAGTCACAGTGGAAAGCCGTCATCAAAGCACAAGCTGGTGGGCTGTTAGAACCGACAGACTGGATGGTCATCAAGGCTAGTGAGATTGCTGACTATTCTGTTGACCAAGCGACACTCGATTATAGAGCAAGCGTGCGTACTGCCTCAAACACCATCGAGGCGGCGATAGATGGCGCGGCTAATCATACAGCGTTTATGGCTCTGTTTGATGCGCCTATGGTTGACGGTGTTCCAACTGGCAATGCGCCGATAGCTGACTGGCCTACGGAGATTTAACAATGGAAATGATGGGCAATCTTCTGGATATTCTTACGATTATTATAATCGGTGCTGTTGGCTGGTACATTAATCTGCTAACGGCTAGGGTTAATCGTCTTGAGGAACGCATCAATTCCACGAGAGAAACTTTTATCCACAAGGATGAGATGTCATCTATGATGGGGCGTATGGAAGACAGGTTTGGTCGGCTAGAAGACTTGCTTCACAGGTTGATGGAGAAGTGAGCGAGTTCCTAGTCATCGTTGTTATCCTTACGCAACAGATGACGTTTGTGATTAAGCCATATGATTTAGATTACTGCCCAAGTTACGAAGAGGCCAAAGCAAATATGACCCACCTCTATCAAGAATACGATGTGGGCTATTGGTCGTATCAATGTTTCAATCGAGGCAGTAATGTGTAATGTCCAATCTGGTAGTAGCGTTTTCTTTGGTAATGTATCTGGGGACAGGTGATGCTAGACGCCCTGTTGATACAAATCTCAGATTTTATAATGTGGATGATTGTCTTTATTTTGCATCTCGTCTTGCTGTCAGACACGGCAACTATAAGCATATAGATTATATTGACCCAAGGGATAGGGTTACGACATACTGTGTGCCTAAAGCATATGACCCTAGCCTTGTGGAGATATTCTGATGATTGACCCGATGACCGCCTTCAGCATTATATCTAGCGCATCAGGCGCGATATCTTCGGCTATCCAAGCCGGGAAGGATATGTCATCGATTGCGCCTAAGATAAAGCAAATGGCAGAAGCGGAAGCAGAACTGCAATACGGCGCATCCAAAAAGAAAAACGGTTTCTTTTCCAAGTTCGGTGCGGTCGATAACAACGCCATCGATGAGTTCTTTCGGAAAGAGGAACAGAAGCAAGCGATGGATCAGCTTCGCGAAACGGTTATGTTATATGGTCGTGCCGGGCAATGGGAACGCCTATCGGCAGAAATTGCCCGGCATCGCGCCATCCACAAGAATATGCTGGAGCATCGCGCTAAACAAAAAGAGCAGATGATCACGTTATTGGTTGGCGGCGCGGCTATTCTAACAATAGCTGTTGTTGTTATTGGATTAGGTTTTGTGCTTCGAGGTTAGATGATTTCAGAAACCACGGTTGGGCTAATCGGGGAATATCTAACGGCGGCTTCGTTATTATCACTGGGCTGGCGCGTATCGATGGCGGCGCAAGACAAGGTTGATCTGGTCGCGTGGAACGGTACAGAATTTATCCGCGTGCAATGCAAATCATCGAGCGTAAGAAAAAACGGAAAAACAGCATACGGTTATCATTTTCAACTGGGATCAGGTTCAAAGCGGAAAATACTGCCAAAGGTAACAGATTATGATATGCTTGCTTGCATCGCGGTTGATCAGCGCAGAATTGTGTTTTTCGCAACCGAACAGGTTCAGCAATACACGAAAAGGTTCACACAACGCTATTTTGAAAACCCTGATGTTGAAGAGGATAGTTTTCAAAAAGCGATTGAAATCATACGAGGTCGATAATGGATTGGTCTAAATATCCGAATTTTACTAAGAAAGAGTTCGATTGTCAGGAAACTGGCGAAAACCATATGCAAGAGGCATTTATGGATAAGTTACAGGAACTGCGAACCGCCTATGGTGCGCCTATGCGCGTCACTAGCGGCTTTCGCGATCCGCGCCATAGTATCGAAACATCTAAGTCTGCACCCGGCGTACATACGCGCGGTTGCGCCGTTGACATAGCTTGCGGCGGTCAAGATGCTTATGAGATAATGAAGATCGCTTTAGAATTAGGTTTTACCGGCATCGGCGTCCAGCAACGCGGAACATCGCGTTTCTTGCATCTGGACACTTACACCGGCGATCCGCGTCCTAACGTATGGAGTTATTAAGATGTTAAACGTATTAAACAGCATTCTAGGCGGTGGTGATGTCATCAAGAAAGGGCTAGACCTTATTGATGATATGCACACCAGCACCGAAGAAGAAATTAAGGCCAAGAGCAAGGCCAAGATCGATCTGATGGGTGCATACGCGCCATTCAAGATCGCGCAACGTTATCTTGCGCTGATGTTTGGTGGCACGTTTCTGGGCAGTTATATGATCGTTTTAGGAATGACGATATCCGGATATGGTGATCCGGATGCCGTCACTAAGGTGATGGAACAATTCAGCATCAATTATGCGATGCTGATTATTCTTGGTTTTTACTTCGGCGGCGGTGTTGTCGATAGCTTCAAAGCTAAGAAATAATCTTCAGCGTTAACGTCTTTTGCCGCGATACGGTTTCGGGTTTAGCCGGCACAATCTTTTCCGGTTGCTCCCGAACCCGGCGCATAGGCCATTTCACGATATAACGCTTGCCGGCGATCTGCGTTTCGCCTTCAGCCGCTTCACCCATTATTTCTTTAATCGATGCTTCCAGTTCATCGATGCGGCGTTCAGCGTCTTTCTTGTCGTCTTTCGCTTGCGCTAAGTCTAACAATAGCTTCTGCCCACCCTGCACGCTTGCGAAGTCTATCGCTGGAACGGCTTCAGAGGCGGTAGGATAGGCGTTGTTGCCATCTTCGCTAGATACTACCGGATAGGGTTCTTTGTCGGCTCTGCGGCGTTCAAATACGCTTATCGCATCGATGATACGGCTTTGCATCGCGGCATCGGCCTTATAGACGAATATCCGAAGTGTTACGCCTTGATACAGCGTTGCGATTGCACCCCAGCTAAGATTGGAACACATCATCTGCGCCTGTAATTGCCACAGGCCGCGATAGGCGGCTGGGCGTTCTTCTGGTTGTGCGCTAGTTAGTTTTGCTTCTAAACAGCCCCACCCATCAACATCAATAGAACCATCTTCGGTCATAACATATATGCCATTGTTCGGATCGGTCTTGATCGTGCCGGTTAGCTTGCCCATCCCATCTAAAGACGCCGCAAGCATCACGCCTTTACAGAAGAACGGTTCATCTATGTCTAACTTTGCTTCGGTTATCCCCAGCCGATCACAAGCGGCCTTTAAGATATACGGCTCTAACGCATCGCCGTGTTCGGTGGCTTCATTACCGTTAAAGGTTTCGGGATCAGGCTCACCGTTATCTAAAGCGATGATCCGCTTCAGATATTCGTTTTGCGTTTTGTAAGGCGATAGCCCCAGAATAACTGGGACTACCGATGCGCTGATCATATTGTCAGGCGTTAATTTACCGACCATTTGTGTTGCTCCGTGTTTCCTTTTGAATGTCATTAAAACGCCTATGTCCGACTTTATCTTTAAGGCGATAAACGTTTTTCTTTCCGCGCTTATTAACGACTGTGATTAACTTCATCTTGTTAATGCTGGTCAAAAAAGATGATACGTTAGCGGCAGTTGAATTGGCGTATTTGCCATTTAGATAGCTGGAAACATCATCTGGCGTAAATTCCGCATCATCGAAAAAGTCAGTGATAGCGCGATAAACTTCCCAACGTCTAGCCTTGGGCAGATGTTGATCAGATGATGTTTGCCCCATCTTTTCTGTGGCTTCAATTTTCGCCTCATCGATAAGACCGCTTCTAATAAGTTTCATTAGTTGTGTTTCATCACACTCTAATGTTACGCGAAAGCTGTTCGTTTGATTAAACAAGTCATACATTTTACATATTCCCCATATAGGCTATTGCACCCCACCACGTTAAGTATGGGTTGCCAGTTACGTTAAGCCAGCCCATCACAAAGATAGCACCGGCAAGATAAGCGATAAATCTAAGCATCAGTAATCTCCACAAATTCACTAACAAAAAATTCATCGATGTTTTCGCACAGTTCTTTGCTGTTCATATTTTCTAGTTGTAACTGTGCGCGCTCTATTGCTAGGTCGTGATCAGGCGCGTTCATCATAATGCTAACGGTGGCCTTCACTTCAAACGTAACAATAAATTCCTCTTCAGGTCGAATAATCATAGCAGTTTAACCTTTATCCAGTTAATCATTGAACTCTTGCCGTTGAAACGCACAAAATAACCCTTAAAGTCAATGCCGCGACCGCCAGCCGCTTTCCACGCGTTCAACGCCTCTTCGCGCGTTGCAAATATTTCAATCGGCATATCGTTGCCGATGCGATACTCCGGGTCTTCTAATACGAAGATCGAAGCAGATACCTTTGGAATAGGCTCGCTCATAATACCGAATGACCCCTGCCTTCTAAGCAGTTATTAATCATATCCTGAACCCAATATTCATCACCCATCGTCCAGATTGATTTAGCTGGTTCGACTAGCTGACGGCATTCATTAAGATCACGCTGAAATAACTGCGCGTTATCTTTTGACGCGCGTAAATCCACAATCGGTTCATAGCGCGTGCAACCGGTCAATGCGATTGCGGTGGTTATAATAAGTGTTCTAACCATTGGTTTGCACCCTTTCATCCATTAATTTGCACCACAAATGATGAAGCGCACACAAAGCCGCTTCCTTACCCTCTTCGCCACCGTCAAAAAGATGTGAAGGTGTGCCGTTGATCATACCTTCTTCGGTCTTTATGGCGAAAAGGTCATAGCCCCAATCAATATAACGCTGGTATTTGACGTCAACTAATTTAGAAAATTCTTGTTTAGTCATTAGATAATCTCCCTTGGGCGGCACTAGGCCGCATAATGTTCAGCGATAATGGCTTCAAGTTCTTTGATAAATTCTTCACTGCAACGACCAACATCTAACAAATAATCTATTACGTCTTTACAATAATTGTCAGAAGTGAAGTCTTCGCCATCACCGTTTGGGTTTTCTTCAGTGGTTTCATACAAGTTTTCAATAAACGATAAAACATCACTCGCCCCATCATCTTCATAATATTTTTGCGTTGCAAAAAGACTTAATTTGTCTACTAGCTTAAAATTTGTCATCAATAAATCTCCCATATGTCTATCTGATAATCCTTAAAATATACCATTTTGATATCATTGCAACAAAAAAATACCTTTTTTTGAAAAAAAATATCAGGGCTATTGCCAGACGATATCTGGTTGATATATAGAATGGCTAAAGGAGTCACTGTTATGTCAGACGATTTGAAGAATTTATTCATCCGCATTAGGCCAGAAACCTATGATCTGATCGCGGAATATTCACGCAAGAACAGGCGTTCGATGGCGGCATTCGTTGACGAAACGATGCTGAATGAATTGAAGCGCATCCGTGATGAAGAAGATCGGATTGACTCGGCAACACGCAACGCCGGGGCAATCAGCTAATGCGTCCCGGCGGTGGTCGCGATAAAGGACACGCGTGGGAACGCGAATGCTGTAAATTGCTTGAAGAAGCACTTGGCATTAAGTTTCAACGTATTCTATCGCAAACGCGCGAAGGTGGTCTTGCCGACATTGAACCGGTCGATGCGGATAACTTCCCATTTGTTATTGAATGCAAGCGGTATGGCGTAGGCGTTCAAGCAAAGCCGGAATGGTGGGATCAGATTTGTGTTGCGGCGCGTAAGGCCGGCGGTAACAAGTTCCCCTGCCTGATTTTTCGTTACGACCGTCAACAGCCACGCGTGCGCGTTCCGCTTGAGGCCGTTGCAAGTATTAAAGACTTCAATGTGTATTCTGGCGGTGGTATGCCGCACGATTGGCGTTATGCGTGCGAAATGGATATGGATACATTCTTCTATGTGTGCAGGGAGTTGCTATGACTTGGTATGAAACACCAGAAGCAATCGCTCGCGAAAAGGCATTAATGGCGGCTGTCGCTGAACGATACAAATGCGAATGCGTTGATCTGCCACCCAAATATATTATGGATGCGTTATTGATGCGCGGTGATAAGGCGTTAGGTTTTATCGAAATAAAAACGCGCAGTTTCGCATCAACGGAATATCCATCGATGATGGTGAACTTGCATAAAGTTTTAGCCGCGTCTAATCTAACAAACGCAACTGGGCTGAAATGCAAGTTACTGGTCGAATGGACGGATCGTATCGGCATTATCAATTTTGATGCTGAACACGATATCGGGATAAGCCGGCGGCGTGACAGGGATGATCCTGTTGACCTGTTTGCTTATTACCCGATTAGCGGCTTCACGTTTAGTGAAGTCAAATGCAACTAATGTTATTGTTATAGGAGTTATTGTTATGGCATTAGGTTTTAATTTAGACGAAACGGCATCAACTGGGGATATTCTTCCGATTATTAAGTACGATGCTAAAGCTGGGGACTTTCTGAAACAGGACAGGGTGCAAGACGCATCAGGTCAATGGATGAAAGAGGAAAGCGAAATCGCTTTGCCGGTTAAATTCGTTATGGATATGGATAATCTGGAAGTTGGATGGTTGTCATTTGAGTCTGGCAGACCAGACTTTCAGATGGTTAAAGTAGGCGAGGCTATTCCAGCAAAACCTGAAGGCGACTTTAAGCGTGCGTTTCGTGTTCGGATCGCATCTAAAGACTTAGGTTTGCGCGAGTTCTCACATTCTGCTAAAACTGTAATGAGAGCATTGGACGAATTACATAACGCTTATGAGGCGACTAAGGCTCAACATCCCGGTCAAGTTCCGGTGGTTGAGATTACCGGCACAGTCCCGGTTAAGGTTAGCACGCCTCAAGGTGAACTTCGTTTCAAAGCACCAGAATGGAACATATCTGGCTGGGTGAATAAACCAGATATGTTGACAGGTTCTGCGCCTGAACCTGTCGCTCCTGCGCCGACCCCAGCGGCACAGTCTGATGACGACTTGTTTTAGGTCGTAGAAGGTGGCGGTCTAGCTTTCTCCCAGCTAGGCCGCCATCGCTCTTGGCGTTTGGGAGAACTGGGAGAATACCAAAATGACAACAAATTATGCGGCATATATAGAACCGGTTGCAACGCATTATCTGGGGACACCCACGAAGCGACACGGTGATAAGATTTACTTCGGCAATAAGTTCAGCAAGGTCGTTGACCTAAAGGCCGGCACTTTCTATGACCACGAACTAGGTCAGGGCGGCGGCGTGATGGATATGATACGGATGCACGAAGGTGCATCATTGCAATCCATCGCTGATATAGCCGAAAAGAAATTCAACATATCAAAGCGCGTACAGCCGGCGTTAGACCGACCGATGAAGCGGCAGACTGAATACAGCTATTATGACGGTGATGGCGTTGAGGCGTATCAGGTCATTCGCATCGATGAAGGCGGTAAGAAAACATATCGGCAACGCAGATCGGACGGCAATGGCGGTTGGGTTTGGTCGGTTAAAGACATCGATCCGCTTCCGTATAACTTAGCCGATATCCTGACCAATGCTGACAAGACGATTTATATAGTCGAAGGCGAGAAAGCGGCAGATGCGTTAAAACGTCATAACGTTATAGCGTCAACGAACCACGGCGGTGCTGGTAATTGGAAGCCAGAGTTAAATAAGTATTTCGCTGGACGTAATGTGGTCGTCATTCCCGATAATGATGAGGCCGGCGATAAGCACGCCATAAAGGTCATTAACGAATTACTGCCGGTCGCTAACGCGGTTAAGCGCGTTGATCTGCCTGATCTGCTAGATAAGGGCGATGCGGCTGATTGGCTAGAAGCTGGCAACACTATCGAACAACTGCGTGAGTTAGTTAAAAACGCACCGAAGATCGAAGCGAAGGTTTATGAATCGCCGGCAAAGATACTGCCCATCTTGGGATTGAGCGAGTTGCGTAATATGCCACCGGTAAAGTGGCTTATCGATGGCGTAATAACTAAACACGGTTTCAGCGCGTTATACGGCGCACCGGGCGTTGGCAAATCGTTTATCGCCTTAGATATAGCGTTATCGGTCGCATATGGGCGTGCGTGGCACGACAGGACGGTTGATGGCGGTAAGGTGCTATATATAGCTGGCGAAGGCGTAGGCGGCCTTGGTAAGCGCGTCAAGGCGTGGGAAACCCATTATGGTCTGAACGAAGATGTGCCGCTTCAGGTCGTACCGAAGGCGGTGCAGTTTCGTGATGAGGCGGATATACAGGAATTAATCGACACCATTGACCATTTCGGCGGTGGCTATCGGCTTATCGTTATCGATACTGT
>Ga0222719_10000936_pt1 | contig 29008 bp, 42 predicted proteins | sample C33_34DmetaG_FD_165039 | JGI IMG/M metagenome (GOLD analysis project Ga0222719, IMG submission 165039) | Estuarine water microbial communities from San Francisco Bay, California, United States - C33_34D | ecosystem: Environmental > Aquatic > Marine > Unclassified | place: USA: California...
TACTATTTTCTCGTGTATGCACACATAAAGTTTTAGACGACATGTAATAATAGGACATGAAACCTCTCCTTAAATGGGTCGGGGGTAAAACACAGATATTGAGCGACGTGCTTGAACACTTCCCCAAAAAAATAAAAACCTATCACGAACCCTTCTTGGGTGGTGGAAGTGTTCTTTTAGCGATTTTGTCCGAAGCGTCGAGCATAGAGGTCGAGAACGTCTGTGCGAGTGACAATAATCCACATTTGATTGCGTTTTATAAACAGGTGCAGGATAACCCAGAGCTGTTACACGCCGCGTTAGAACTTCTTTTCAAAAAATACGACGAAAGTGGGGATAGAAAGGAGGCGTATTATTACGAGCAACGAACGAGGTTCAGAGAGCTCCCCCCGTGTGTGGAGAAGTGCGCGCTTTTATTATTCTTGAACAAGACGTGTTTCCGTGGTTTGTACAGAGAGGGTCCATCTGGTTTTAATGTTCCGTACGGACACTACAAAACAACCCCCAAGTGTCCGACGTTGGGGGAACTTCGGACCATGCAAAAATTATTTTCAAAGGTTGAATTCCGTGTGTGTGATTTCTCGGAAGCCCTGAGTCGTGTCCAGTCCGGTGACTTCGTCTACGCCGACCCCCCGTACGCGCGAGAAAAGAAGACGTCGTTCGTGGGATACAACACAAATGGTTACGATGAACAAAAACTTTTCCAGGAACTTGAAAAAGTTATGTTTTGTATGAGTAACGCAAATGTTCCATGTGTCACAGAGTTTTTTAAAGAATACAAAACATTCTACATTAAGGCGAGGCGTGCCATTCATAGTAAAAACCCTGACACAACAACAACAGAGGTTCTGGTCACAAATGTCACGAAATAGAGGCACCGGCGCGGGTGGGTCGAACACGAATCGCAATGGACTTCCATTCGAGAGATGTGTGTGCCCCCCGGTGTACGTCGTGGGTAAAGGTGCACTCGTCGGTGAGTACTTGTTTTTAAAACAACACGATTTCATCAAACACATGAAACCGGTCGACCCGAACGCGAGGCTTTTTAAACCGGATGGTGCGTTCGTTCGAGGGGAACAGGTCATTTTGATGGAATGCAAATATCAGAGTACTTCGGGGAGTGCGGATGAAAAAATTTTAAATTCACCGATGAAATTAGAGCTCTATAAGCAGGCGTATCCACGCGTAAAAAAATGGAAATACATCTTGGTACTTTCCGAGTGGTTCAAACAACCTTCGTACGATGGGTGGATAGCTGCGTTGAAAAATAACCCAGAAATAGACGTGTGGTGGGCAAAGTCCACTGAGAATGAAGTACAGGTAAAGTTAGAAGTAGATGAAAAAAGTGGGAAAGTGAGGGTACTTTTATCTAATCACCAACTCGTCCCATGATTTAATACTAATCCCTGATTCGTGACACCATGGATACACCGGGTCCCCGATGAAGTTTATCACATCGATGTTATTTCTAAAACAATCTTCGCATATTTGATAATTGTCGTCGATTATCGCGTCCACGCCGAGCGCCATGCACACCGCTGACTTTGGAATTTCCTTATTCGTAAAACTATTCGTGAGGACGAGGTCGTGGAAAACACCAGGGAAATGTATGTTTAACCAGTTCATGGTCGTTTCCCGCACGACTTCTTGTCTCCCCGTGACCGCGTACAGCCTGTTATTTTTACTGATGCGTGCCATGGCGTATTGGGAACCTTTAATCGGTTTGAGTTCTTTAAATTCACATGATTCATAAAATTCGCGAATCATGCGTTGAGATTCCTGCTCGTTCACGTGAAAAACTTCTCTGAAAAGGTATGGATATTTCGTGTTGACGGGTAAATTTTTCCTATGGTACTTGGCGAGAGGGAGCAACAAGGGCACGAGCACTTCATCAATGTCTACGGCGACTTTATACATCTATTTATATTTCAACAATTTATTAAATATACATAAACTCATCCATCTGAATATCTTCCTTTATGTTTACTAAAGTACGATAAAAGGTTCGTCTATTATTTGGATGTGTTTTATCAGTTCTAATTTTCAAGGGTCTCCACCACATCGGTATGTCATCGACCATGTACATGCACTCCGCGATGGCATCTTCCCTGTACCACGGCTCTTCGCCGACGAGTTCACTCTCAAACACGAGTTGTCCTCTTTCCTGGACGTAAAGTCTCCAGACACCGGGTTTGTACGGGTCCCTTTTCATTTGAAAATCAATGGTGTTGTGGTCTTTGGGTTTCCATTTGAACATCTCTTCGTGGGTCCCCATGCGGACGGGTTGGTACACCGGTGTGAATATGAGTCCATCCACGCGCTGTTGCACGAGGGGGAGATGACTTTCTTTGAATTCTTTAAAATCTGTGAGTGGGTAAAATAGTTTCAATTTTATTTTATACGCATCCGATTTCATGGAAATGATGCTCTTGACAAATTTTTCCAAACTATCGTAGCGGTCCAAAAAATTACAATGCCCGAGCGCGTTTCCATTGATGAGCACCCCATCGTATATCAACAAAGTGTTGTCGTAAAGTTCGCCGTCTAATATTGTTCCATCGTACGCCCCTCGCGTGAGATTTAGATTGACCTCAAACATCTTAAATGATCTATTCACGAAGACACAGATGCGCCTGCCCTTGAACGTCGTGGCCACGAGCATGTAGCGTTCGCCGTCGGTTTTCTCGCACACGACGTACGTGTTCGATTTCAGTATTGGGAAGTGTCGTCTTTCTATGGAAACAGGTTGGGGACCTGGGAAGCGGTCCCTCGATCCCCACACCCTATGTATGAAAGAGACCACATGGTCTTCCATTGTTTTGTATTACAAACGTTTGTATACTTTAATTAAGAAGCAGACACGCCCGCGGCATTCATGATGTTTGAGACGCATTCGTGTGCGTACGTGGCTATGATTTTTGCATCCGTCCATGCGTATATTTTAATCCCATATTCCTTAAATTTTTCAAACATCTTTTCATAATTCAAAAGTTTCGTATCCCCCAACTTCTTTTTCACGGCTTTGGAGTTTATGACCCAACACCGCGATTTCGTAGTCTTGACGTTATACAGGTCCCCCTTGATTTTCGAACCCACCTCTGTGTCGAAGTGCAATCCCATCTGGTGCACTGGTTCTTTCGAGTCCGCGAGAACTTTTTCTTTGAACATGGACCAGTCGATGCCTTCACTCGATGCCGGGAATACGAGGCAACCACATCCCTCGTGTGTTTCGAAGATTTGGTCCATGGATTCGCCATCTATGTTGATTCCAAAGTCGATGTAAAAAATCTTGTCATAGTTTTTCAGTAATTTTTGAATCGTATCAGCCTTGACGAATGGGTCATCCGGGCAAAACATGATTTCATTGCTACATCCCTTCTGTATGCATTTAATATTGAATTTCATCACAGAGTGAAGCGTCTTTACGTGACATGATTTACTGCGAGACACGAGAAGTGTGACAATTTTCATTTGTATTAAAAACGTCTCTAAGCCTTAAGCCTATCTGCGAGGCACGCCTGGAATGGTAAATTACCCACGTGTCCGAGGGTCGTCCCCACGTCGGCGTAAATCTTTCCACCCATCTGCTGCCAGCGTCGACAGAACGCGTAGTCCTCGGACAGATAGCGTCGCGTGACCGGGTCAATCATGCAATCAAATAGGGCACAATATGTATCAAAGTCCCTGTTCTGGTGGTCATTAGCGCAATTGAGCTCCTCTGCGTAGTGCTCGTGCATTCTCTGCAGAGCTTCTCTCTTAATGACCATGAAACCCGTCGGTCCATCGAGAATCTCAATCATGCCATTTTCAACGGCGCGTCGTTGTGCACCAAAGTTGATGACGAGGGACGACGAGAGCATGGCCATGTCGCGTTCGTCCCCTTTCTTGATGGCGTCGCGACACTGGTCCCACATGACGACCTTTTTCGGGTAGCACGCCACGGAGATGTCTTTGTTGGCGCGCACGAGACGCACCACGGAGCGCGCGTCGAAGTCGATGTCGGCGTCGATGAACATGAAAAAATCACAATCCGTTTTCTGCATGAAACGACCGATGGCGACGTTTCTCGCGCGATGTACGAGACTTTCATTTTCTGTCGTGTCGAAATACAGCTGTATGCCTTCCCTGATGAGCTCCATCTGAAGCTTAATCACGGAGGCCATGTAACGTTCGAGACAGAGTCCACCATAACATGGGGTCGCGAGAAAGAGCTTGATTGTCATTACATAATTATTCCACTTTAACCTCTAAGTATTTTCTAATGATACCTTCTATTTTGTTTAATGTCGGAATCGATATTGAACACGTTTTACAAATCTCGGACTTTGGTATTCCGGTATTAATCCATAACACTGCTGAACACACGCTGTTCGGTGTTTTACTCATGAGTTCCACGCACTCCTCCAACTTGCGAGACATTTTGTTACACGCGATGCGTTGCTCCCTCGTGACTTCGAAACCATTGAGAAGTCTGTTCATGACATCCGAAGGTCTCGTCGTCGATGAAGAACTTTCTGTTTCGGTCAACATAATTTTTTTAAACATTTCGGATGTCCTACTTATATCTTTGGGTTGAATGTTAAACATCTCGGCGATTTCTTTTGTAGTTCTTGGATAATTTGAGAGACGACACGCGTAAAGTATACAATTTGCTTTGATACCCACGCGCACAGCCCCTCTTGTCAGTTTTCTAGTACTAAATGTTTTGTAAATCATTTTTGCATCTCGGAGGACAACTTCTGGAAGTGTTGAACACGCTTCTTCAATATCTTTATATGCGTGATACAACCCCCTGTCCTTGTGATTCATAGCCATGTGGAAATTAATCGTGGCCATGCGCCTATTTTTATACGTAGATGAACCCCGACCAGATGTCGATATGACGGTGCTCTTCCCCCACTGAGACGAATACAGGTGTGGATTACTATGCGCATCCGCGCCACATCGAGCGGGGTCGTTGACTTTACCATCTTCGGAGATGCCAGAAGTCCATTCCGCCACATCTGAAATGTACGAGTCATCCACGAGACCACAATCCGTACACACCGGTAAACCTTCCGGTGCGACGACTTTCATGCCTCCACATTCTTTGCAACAATATTTTAAATCTATTTTTTCCACTGGCTCATCGTTTGTTTTTTGTTCTTTTTTTAATAGTTGTTCTAAATCAGACCATATAGCTGCCAGCATCTTTGGTGATTTAGAGCAATTTTTTATAATATCGCATGGGACGCGTCTGGGGGTTATTACACTGAAAAATTCAAGTTATCCATTTGTATGCGCGTGCGCTGTTCAATGAGGTCAATCGTCTCCTTAAAACTCCTCGCCCCGGGGGTTCGGGGTTCCCAATCCTCCCATTCCTTATCTATGACCTCGTGCCCTGGAGGCGGTACCACGACGCCGTCGACTTCGCTATCGGAGACGATGAAATCTTCCAAGTCGGAGTCTTCCTCGTCTTCCCATATGTCGCTGTCGTCGTCTTCAATGTCGACCTCGGCATAAAAAACGTAATAGTCGTCACCCAACCCTTTTATCTCGAGATCTTCGAGTGCCCCTCCTGGGTAATGCTCGAATAAGCTTTCATACGGCGTCGCCGTCATCTCTTCGTCGAGCGCGTACACACACGCGGACTTGTAAATCTTTTCAGTGGCACTGAGAAAACGAACACCCAACACGTTCCCTGTGTTCATCTCAACCACACCTAAAGCCTCCTCTTCTACGTCTGCGTCGTCTTTAACCATAGCTTTTATGACATCACCTTTTTGTATTTCTGAAGATACAATCATTTCCTAATTTTTTCTGATATTAATTTTTTTGGGACCCGACCACCTAATTAAAAATATTCAACTATTATACTTTAGGAGTCAGGAGAATGAAGGTTCAAATTTATTCTAAACAAGGATGCACGTATTGTGACCACGCTGTCGAGCTCTGTGAGACAGAGGGTTTGCAGTATGAAAAAATTATGATTGAAAAGGAAGACTTAGAGAAACTTTGTGGGGGTAAGTTTGAGGCGTACCCACAAATTTTCATCGATGACACGCGGGTTGGGAATTTTTTTGAATTCCAAGATTTTTTGGAACAGGAGTACGAACCACTTCTCACACCATCACAAAATAGGTTTACCATTTTTCCTTTAAAACATGAAAACCTATGGAAGCTATATAAGCAGGCGCAGATGTCCAATTGGACGGCCGAAGAAATTGACTTCTCAAAAGACATGGAGGATTGGCGGGGGTTGTCTGAAAATGAACAACGATTTATTAAATTTGTCTTGGCGTTCTTCGCTGGGTCTGATGGGATAGTTTTTGAAAACATCAACAACAACTTCGCCGATGAAGTGCACGCCTCGGAAGCGCGCTCGTTCTACGCCTATCAATGTCACAACGAAATGGTTCACGGAGAGACCTACAGCAAACTCATCGACAAATACATCACAGATGGGAAGGAAAAGATGCAGTTATTTAACGCCATCAACACCATTCCCTGCATTAAGAAAAAAGCCGATTGGGCTCTGAAATGGTTCGATAAAAGTCGGTCATTCGCCGAACGTCTCTTCGCGTTCGCGTGCGTCGAGGGTATCTTCTTCTCCGGGTCGTTCTGCGCCATCTACTGGCTCAAGAAACGGGGGTTGATGCCAGGTCTGACATTTTCGAACGAACTCATCAGTAGGGACGAGGGGTTGCACCAGGATTTCGCCGTGGAGTTGTTTAAAATGATCAGACACAAACCCTCGGGTCACGTCCTCCAAGCCATCGTGAGAGAAGCGGTGGACATCGAAAAAGAATTCATCATCGACGCACTGCCGTGTTCACTCATCGGCATGAACGCCCACAAGATGTCCGAGTACATCGAATACGTCTCGGACCGGTTGTTGAAACAAATTGGACAACAACCGATTTTCAATTCTAAAAATCCCTTTGAATTTATGGAACTCATAAGTTTAGAGGGAAAGACAAATTTCTTCGAAAAAAGAGTTGGGGATTACGGGAAAATTGATGTCACCGAAGACCAAATTAACTTTGATGAAGATTTTTAAAGATTTCGGGCTATTATTAATAAAAAACAATGCTTCAGTTTCTACAATCAGTCATCGGCACTCCTGGCCCTCTCATTGTAGAAGCTGATGGAAAACTTTTTTTAGAAAATTGCATGGTGATTCGAGAACACCACGTCGATAATATGTACAAGCGAGTCAAAGAGCTAACACCCGCGCAGGTTATTCAGACGACGGACCGCTCATTCTCACTTATTGCCGCGCCTCGCCCGGGTAGTAGTGCTTACGACCCTCCTTATCATAATAGTACTTCTCGCGCTTAATGTTCATCATGCCCCACGTCACGAGAAGGAACACGAGCGAGTGCACCAAGAGACCAAACGTCGTCGGGCACCCATTCGGGCTCGCGAGCGCCTGACCCAATAAACCGCGCGTGATGATGTACGTCTGCGGGTTAGAAATGATAAAAAACGTCAACGCCGAGATGATGGAAATCGTGAACTTCTGTTGTTGTTTCTGGCCGTCGCATCCACAACCGCAATCCTTAAACAATCCCATATTTGTATTATATTCATATACTGAGAATAAAATTTTTTATCAGCCACAATATTTATTGTACGTCAGTGTTTTGATACCATACCCATCTACCTCGTCGGATGTTGCGATTGACCCATCAATTTTATTCGCCCAGTGGCCTGAGATTTGACTAGAAGTCACACATGTGGATGCGTTAGCCTGTGAAGTTGTGTATCCAACATCTTTCAATTCATAGGCACATTGTCCATTATATTCACTGATTTCAAATTTAAGCATCTTGCAGTAGTCGTCGTCAGACTGGTGTGCTACGATATATGAATTTACATTCGACGTGGAATCGGGAGAGTACGAATGTATCACACTGCTCACGGGGTTTCTTGGAGTGAACCACGTACCCTGTAAAGTGATGTTTTCTGGACTTAAATTACTCACACCCGCACACGCGCCAAGTGAACCTGAGTTACCAGAAATGGTAAGGTTTGACTCACACGTCGGAGGAGCTACAAACAGCGTCGTATTAATACTGACACAATTGGGGTCTGGTGCAAAAAGATCCCACTGACACGCTTTCTTCTTGTCACACTTTTCCTGGGTTTCAATTTTGTCACACTTCGTACTGAGGAAGGATAAACAGAGATTTGAGTCATACTCGTCTGTATCAAACGTCCCATCGGTGCACGTATAGAAAAGACCCGCACTTGATACCATGGAACAAAATGAACTGGCACCGGCCACTAAAATAATAGCCGCCATCAGTAATCTATAATACGTCAACAAAAAATTATATCATCAATATTAACTTAAAGTTTACCCACCATTATAAGGTATACAAAACAACAACAACATGTCGCTCGCCATCACTCAAGCATCTGAATTCAACGCCACCGACGTAGGTTTTTCCAAGCTCCGTAAAAACAAAAACGGCGGCAAGGCGGTGTATCTTAACAAGGGCGACAATAACAAACTCTTCATCCAATTCCCGAAGCTTCGTTCTCCGTATGGACTCTCGGCGTTTACCGACGAGGGCACGGGTCGCACGTCGTACAGCTTGGATCTGGCATTTGATACTGAAAACCCGGAAGCCGTTGAACTTCGTAAGAAGTTTGAGGAACTCGATGAAATCATCGTTAACAAGGTTGCCGAAAACAGTGTCGAATGGTTGGGCAAGGAGTTCAACGTCGAAGTCTTGAAGCAAGCCCTTTATAAGCCGTTGGTCCGTCCTGGGAAGGAACAATATCCCGCGACCATCAAGCTCAAGATTCTCACGAAGCCCGATGGCTCGTTTGTTCCGGAAACGTACAACATGCAACGAGAAAACATGAGCCCCGACGCTATTCAAAAGGGTGCAAAGGTCCACACCATCGTGGACCTGAATCAAATCTGGTTCATTGACAATAAATTTGGAGTCACCATCAGATTATCCCAGGCGCTCGTGGAACAAAGTGCGAAACTTCCGTCTTTCGCCTTTCAGGGTATTGATATTCCCGAACCATCGAACGTTGAATCTATCGACGAAGAAGACGAAGATTTCGTAGACGAAGAATAATTTCTAATGTAATTACAACAAATAACATGATCGCCTTCGTCATTCTCCTACTCGTTGACCTGTACCTGCTTTTCACCATGCAAACGACACCGACACCGACCTCCGTGTCTGGTGGAACATACATTGTTTACGGGACCATGGGGTGTGGATGGACTCGTAAGCAACTCGACCACATGAAGGCAAAGGGCATTGCCCACGAGTTCGTCGATTGCACGGAAAAGGGCGCGTGCCCTGCGGACGTGAGCGCGTACCCGACGATTAAACACCCGGATGGTAAAATGACCACGGGATTTAGCAGCCTCTGAGAATCATCAAAGAAATAGAGAGCAAGAACGCGTCGAGCATCGTGTTGATGGGCTTGAGGACGCTGATGTGCTTCACGAGCGAGCGATTCCAGAGAATGCGGAGGAGGAAGGTGCTGATCAGAATGACCAGCGTGTAGAGGAGGACCTCCGTGAGCATGTCGGACTTCGTTTCAGTCTTGGAGATTTCTCTGAGCATTTATTATTAAGTGAATATTTTTTATTTCCTCGGTTAATAATAAATGAAAAATAAAGAACTCCCTCTGAGTGGTTCTGAAAAGAAATTCACCACTCGGTTGTGGGGCTCTAAGAAAGGTATAGGTAATAACAATTGTTACGCCTACGCGGTGAATGACCCCGAAGCATTCAGGTGGCAAAAGAGCATCCCCGGGGACCGAAGTGGCCTGTCGAACGGGTATCATAACTACACCCACTGCAAGGGCTTGCCCAACAGAGTCATTTCAGACAACCCGAAGAAGGTGTACAAAGTGAACCCAATCATGCGTTGTAAAAAAGGTTTCTTTAAAATCATGATGTTCACGAGTCCGCAAGGCGATTTTCACTTTTACAAACAACACGGGGTGTGTGAATATAAAATTCAACCTGGGGATACCATGAAAAAGATTGCAGATTTTTTCAAAATCCCCCCTTCACGAATTCAAATGGCTGCTAAAAAAGTTGGTGGATTTAAAGAGGGTAAGCGCATCGTCTTCAAAGTGAACCTCTGGTCGCACAAACGTGGATGGGCCACCGGTCCACTCCTCACGGACGCCAAGACGAAAATGATCAAAGACCCGAGAAAGTCTGCGCGCAACTACCCAGGTCTGAACTATTCAAATTTCTGTTCAGCCTTCTGCGTCAAGGATAGAGGTATCAAGGTCGGTAAGACTCACCCCAAAGTCACGAAGAAGTGAATCGAGGTCGGTGACGTTCTCCGCGTCGAACTGAAAATCAAAAACATCGACGACATCGAATGTTTGTCTTTCACTGAGTTGCATGACATTCGATGTTCTCGCCGTGAATCTGTTTTCAATGGTCATCGATACTTTGAACTGGGACACGTCAAAGGCTTTTCTGCACACGGGGCACGTATATTTACCCTGTTCTTTCCATTTTTCTATACATGTCTGATGAAATATATGTCCACAACGGATGGCATTACGTCTAGTTCGTTTGACCTCGTTGAGACATATAGAACATGTCGTAGACATACCTACATGTACGCGTCTAAAGTTTTTTTAATAAATATCCGCGACGTTCAAAAGCGGCTTGTTGCACGTTTGGCACGGCGGCATGCCTTGAGTTTCTTGAATCTTATCGAGGATTTCCGGACCACTCTTCTGGAGCAATTGGCGGTAGTGGTAGTTATCTTCAAGAGCGATGCCGTTTTGTTTCATGATGTAGTTATTCATGAGTTGCGCTGAGGAGTGCATGGTGAAACAGCGACCATCGGCCATACCAAGGCGTTGAGACATTTTTATTGTTACAATAGGTCTAGAAATTTATTTGCCTGTTTGTTGTCGTGCGAAGCCAAGACTTGAAACCCATGTCTTTTAATTTATGTACAAAATCGTCACACTGATACCCAAGATATGTATCAAAAACATCTTTGGTTTCCGTTGGAGATACTCTGATGCTGGGTTCTCGCTCTATGTGACGACAGACGACGTTAAATCCGTACGCCACCTCTTTCAAAGTTTCACAACCGGTGATTATTATTTTTCCAGTGGAGAAAATGGATGTCGTGATTTGTTTCATTTCCTCCGATGGTTTGAATTTTATTTTCACCGCCGAATACGTTTCTGGCTGGAAAGATACCGAAAATACATCAGAAAAGTTACTGAAATGCTCCGCCACTTTTATCAAGTTCACGTTGTAGTTCAAACTATAATTACTATTTATCATCACCACTCTGAAGTCATCGGTGTTGATGAGGTTTTCCATGTCAAGGTACGTCTTGAAAATTACCTTGAGCTGCTTAATCACACGACTACAATCAAACAAGTCACAACACCCCGCCACTTGAATTGAACCATTTGGAAATATTTTTACGGATTTAGTTGAATATCCATCCAAATACGATAAAGTGATTTGATTGTAAAACGTCGTCGGTCGCAGAGTCCATCGAAAATCAGATTTAGGGTTTCCGTTTCTCTGTAAACACAGATGGTCGATACTGGTGAACTTTTCACGAAGACGTGCGATGTCGATCGGTTGACCGAACTTCGCGACCATGGTGATGGTCGTGATTTTGACCCACGAGGGACGAGTTTCGTCCGGCATCATGCGTCTAAATTCATCGAGTGTGAGAATGTATGAAAACGACTGGTTCGCGATGGGTGAAAATGCGAAGTTCATTTTTGTACTTAGAGAACTATGTCCCCTAAGCTCACTGGGGGTTTAAATTGTAAAAAGTCTCTCTAACCTATTTTTTTCTTTATTCATGAACATATTTAACTGCATCACATCCCCATCAAGGTATACCTGTCCGTGTGCGCGTCCATTTCCAATGTCTCGGATGCGGCACATGTCGACCTTTGTCATCTTTTGAGATGAACCTCGCATCTTGCTGTAATGAATCGCGAGCGAGGCTGCATCGCTTTTAGTCTCCTTCGGCACGACGTCGCCCTCGTACTCTATCACCACGTGTGAACCGGGGTGACCGGAGACGTGCATCCACCACTCGTCCGGATAGGCACTCTCCGTCAATTTGTCGTTATCTTTTGCGTTTTCCCCGACACGGATTGTAATTCCATCGTACGATGTGAATGTTTTCATCTTATATTTAAATATTTTTTAATTTTTATATGTTTGTCTACACCACCATTCATTGAGACCAGCGAATTCAAACATGATGTGAATCAGTGCGCCACTGATGAAAAGGAGCCACGGGGTGGTGAGACCCGTGCTGACCTGGGAAAGTGCATAAAACAGCGCCATGTTCATCAAGCCTATCGTGACCGCTTCCATTAAAAGTACGTTTACGTTTCTCATTATATATTAGTCAACAAATTTAATACATTGCGAGGTATTTTTTTCAAGTCATGTGGGAACGCTCTCAAAAATGTTTTAAAACTGGTACGCGTGTAACCATATTTGTTGGAAATTAAGAGCGACAACCTGTTTTGGTACAGGTTTTTAAAATCACGTCGTGTTTCGGTATCGATTATTTCTTTTAATTTTTTCATGTACTTGATATCTTTCAACGTGAACTGCCCGAGACTCTTCATGTTTTCAAGCGGCCAATTAAAATTCTTTGGAAATCCCATGTACGTAGTCAACACGGCTTTCGTTGGGAAAATATAAAAAAACGCATCGTGATATGCACGAATTTTGTTTTTCGCGAAATCATCGAGAACTTTTTCACGAAAGAATTCTCGGTTCCACGATTTTTCTCGCAAATTTTTCATTCTGTTCAAAATTTTATTTTTATTTTCATAGGGTTTGATGTGTTCAGAATTAAATTTTATTTGTGTGAAGGGGGACACTTTCTGATTGAGAGCGATTAATGATTTTTTGTCGTACACATATCTGACTTTATTCGTGTTATTTATGTCAGTCAGTAAAAACACTTTATTTTGTATTTTACTATTTGTTGTCGGTAAAAAATTAGAACTAATAAACATTGGCCCGTTCGATTCCACTCTCTTCGCTGGTCGCTGTGGGCTCGGTGACCCATATTTATCGCGCATGCGCTTGAGTGCCCCTGGAGACATCTGTCTCGGTTTACGCGGGGGACTCATCACACCTTGACGACCCAACCATTCAAGTTCTCGAGCTTCTAGTGGACGACCAAGCAAACCATTTCGCCCCCCCAAGAATAATTCTGGATTATTCATGTTCCTGATTTGTTGGTTAGTAATGTTTTGACGATACATTTGTCGATACGAGTTTTTTATTTCCTGGTAAAAAGCCTCCTTGGAGAGCGCGCCGACGTCGTTGAAGTTCAGTATTCGTGGGTCTGGGCGAGGCGTCATGCGCACCATACGTGTTCCTCGACGCGGTGCGTTGTTCATCACTTATAATGGACTACCAAAATAAACTTAAAGTTTTTACTAAATTAATAAACAATGGTGGATGCCTTTCTAAAATCCGCGGTTTTCATCACTGACGTTGAACAGGCGTGTAACTACGTGGAAGTAGAGTACACGAAGTATGTCGTTGGTGAAAATCGGTACGAAACTTTTGTGGATTATTTTAACACGACACCCGCGGGGGATTGGGTGGAAATAACATCTCTCAAACAAAATATTCTTTTGGAAAAGTTTTTAGATACGATGTTGGTGAAGAACACCGAAGTCCTTCAGAAAATGTGTGAACTGGTCCTGGACAAGGCGCAGTGTTCGACGCGGCTCATGTACACTTCAAAAATCTTGGCGCCTTCGTTCATCCCCCCAGTCGTGGACCTTCGTTTCAGCTGGCAGCGCACACTCGTGGATGATTTTTGCATGGAAGTGCTTCCCGAAATCGTGTACCACTGCAATGACGATAGGAGACTCGAAAAGTTTTTTAACGTCGTACGATTGATACAACAAGAGCAACAAGAATGATGAAAATAATGAAACCAACCATTCCATTACGCGTTTTCACGTCGTTCGCCTTGATCATTTCTTCAATCTTGACTCGCTCTTCTTGTCGGGTCCACCCGTAGTCGATATTACGCTTCGGGTGCACCGCGCGCCCGAGTGGACACGGCGGTTCGCGCCCCCCTGTGCAGAAATCAATGGTCTTATCACCCGCCGTCCTGGCAATTTCGCAGATTGGGCTGAGCTTCGGGTGCTCGATATCACTCTTGGTGTTGACTTCTTTCGTGTAGTCGGCAAATTCAGGCGTCTGTCGCACACCTCCTGGTAGGGAGAAATCGTGGACGACAAACGGGTTGACGTCGTTGATAGTCGCATCATCGCTCAACATGTACTTGCTCATGTCTTTCTTTATTTAATACAATATTTTTTGTGGTTCAACTTTATCTGATGTTGTTCCCACATTTTGTCTAAATCTACGTTCAGCATGTGCGCCAATTGGAACAGGTAAGAAAAAACATCACCCATTTCCATCATGACATCGGTGCCTCTTTCCTTTTTCAAACCAGTCTTTTTAAAAGTTTTCTTGTACTGACGAATCGCCGAGGCGAGTTCGCCAACTTCTTCGGACAAAAGCAACCAAACGGTGTCCACGTTCGCTTTGTCCCAACCCTTTGATTTACATACTTTTTCAGTCTCAGACTTATAATAGTTCAACATGCATTATAAAAGTATCTCGGCTTTAACTTTTTCAATTAAAAACTCCCAGTTGTCTTGAGTGCATCACGTCGTTGTAAAAATGCACACAGGACCCTGGACGGCGTGCGAACATAAGAATTTCCTTTTAGGACTTTCTATATATGGTCGTGGTCGTTGGGCTAAAATTAGTAAAAAATTTGTTCGCACGCGCTCCCCCACGCAAGTAGCTTCTCACGCACAAAAACATGAAAAAAGAATGCAGAACATGTCACCTAGAAAAAGAAAAAGTATTTTTGATGTCGATGTCGTGAAACCAGTGCCGACGTATCCAGGGCCTCAGTGGGCGGAACGTTTGAAATCTATGGAAATCATTCATCGCCAAAACCAACTTTCGTGTTCAGGTCAATCTTCTTTCCGTAAGTGGACGTGTTGATAGGCTGCGCCAGTGGTGTGGCGATGGTATCGATATCCTTGACGTACGCCAGGTATTGAGCGACACCCGTCTTCACCTGACCAACCGCGGTGTCGATGACGATGGTGTTCATCATTTTCACTTGTTCGTTCGTAGACGAGTAGTGGTCTCCGGAGTTGTTAATGAAGACGTAGCGCATTAAAGTTTTCAGGTCATCGCTGTTCTGATAATCAATCTTAATGCCCGTGAGTTGTTTGAACTTTTCACGAATGCCACGCTGAAGAAGGTCCTGGTTGAACTCGGAAAAATACAGGGTATTCAGGGGCGTGGCACACTGCTTGATTGTGTTCAGCTGAATGTTTTCACACATTTAGTATAAGTCAGGAAAATAATATTTGTATCTAATATATGTTGGTCCCCTCTGACTACGACGAAGCTTACTCTGGGAAGCTCCAAAATATCGAGCCCATTCCGTGCCAACCCCCTTCGTGTTTCGTGAACTCGTACGCACCGGTCGCGAAGCCTGGTGAATCCGGGCCGTTCTTCGTGAACACGTATTTGATGCAGCCGAACCGCAAGCAGGAAGTGGCGGGGTCCGTGTCCGTGCGCGCGGCGGATTTTGTGTGCACCACTGAAGCAAATATGTAATTAAAAATTTAACCCCTTTATTATACAAACCCCCGACTATGAGAATCACCAAGAGAAATGGTCGCGTTGAAGACATGAAATTTGATAAAGTCACTACCCGTATCTCCAACCTGACACATGGCCTCTCTTCAGCGTGTGACTCAACCAAAGTCGCCCAACAAGTATTCAGCAGCATGTACGATGGAATCAAAACGCAAGAGATCGACACGCTGTCGGCAGAAATCTGCATCGGCATGATCACGAGCGACCCAGACTACGAAGTGCTCGCGACGCGCATCGTGGCGTCTAACATTCAAAAGCAGTGCCCGAAAAACTTTGTGATGGCGATGAAAAATCTTCACAAAGCAGGGGTCGTCACCGACGAGGTCGTTCGCGTCGCCGAACAGGTCAAAGAACACATCAAACCGGAAAGGGATTTTATATTCGGGTACTTTGGACTTAAAACTCTCGAGAAGAGCTATCTTCAAAAAATCGGTGAAAAACTTCAGGAGACGCCGCAGTACATGTTCATGCGCGTGAGCATCGGCATCCACGGGGATGATTTACACGCCGTCCTGGAGACGTACAACCACATGTCGCAGGGTTACTTTGTGCACGCGACCCCAACGCTCTTCAACGCGGGCACGCCTCGACCACAGATGAGTAGTTGTTTTCTCATCGCCAACAAAGAAGACAGCATTGATGGAATTTATAAAACACTCACCGAATGCGCGCAAATCAGCAAATGGGCGGGGGGAATCGGCTTACACGTCCACGACGTCCGAGGTTCTGGCTCGCACATCAGGGGCACGAATGGTAAGTCGGATGGCATCATTCCGATGCTTCGTGTATACAACGCAACCGCGCGCTATGTGAATCAGGCGGGGAAGCGTAAAGGTTCTTTCGCGGTGTACCTCGAACCATGGCACGCGGACGTCATGGACTTTCTCGAGCTCCGGTTGAATCAGGGGGATGATGAATCTCGGTGCAGAGACCTCTTCACCGCGATGTGGTTGCCCGACCTGTTCATGAAGAGAGTTGAAGAGGGTGGGCAGTGGTCGTTGTTCTGCCCTGACGCGGCGAAAGGGTTGTCTGATTGCTACGGGGAAGAATTTGAAAAGTTGTACACAAAGTACGAAGAGGAGGGATTGGCGAAAGAAACGATTCCAGCGGCGGACGTGTGGAGAGCCATTTTGAAAAGTCAAACGGAAACTGGGACGCCTTATATGTTGTTCAAAGATGCGTGCAACAAAAAAAGCAATCAAAAAAATTTAGGTGTCATTAAGAGTTCAAACTTGTGTGTGGCACCTGAAACAAAAATATTGACGAGCGAAGGTTATAAAGTTATTTCAGAGTTGAAAGACAAAGAGGTTCAGGTGTGGAATGGGGAAGAATTTTCAAATGTCACGGTTTTACAGACTGGGGTCAGTCAGAAACTTGTCAATGTGAAAACCAGTCGCAATCTCTCTCTGCGATGTACGCCATACCATAAATTCTGGATTGTTGGTCGTGATGAACCAATCGAGGCACAACATCTTGAACCTGGTATGAAAATTATCAAACATTCTTTGCCAACGTTGAACACTGGTGACAAAGAGATGAAATATGCTTATACTCACGGCATGTTTTGCGCGGATGGGACTACTTCCGATGTTGGTGAAACAAAAAGATGTAAATTCAGTGCAAAAGAAAATGGTTTGTGCATGAGGCATCAAATGTGCATCAAAGAATATGACGACGATGGAAAATGTCAAGCAAATTCATACACTGAACAGAAATATTTGGATTTATACCACGACAAAATGAACTTATTGCCACATGTTTCTTATGATTACGCAAATACCGATGAAAAATACAATCGTATGAGACTGCGACTTCCGAAAGACATGGATGAAAAATTCTGCGTACCACTTGAAAAATATTCGATTGCATCAAAACTTCAATGGCTCGCGGGGTTGATGGATGGTGATGGATGTGTGATTAGACACGCGGGTGGAAGAGGTGTATCTGTTCAAATTACTTCTATTCACTACGAATTTTTACGCGATATATTGCTCATGCTACAAACTCTTGGCGTACAAAGCAGAATAAATGCAGCGCAAAAGGGTGGTACTCGAAACTTGCCAGGTGGTTCATATGAATGCAAAGCTCTGTGGAGACTACTCATTCCAAGCGGTGGCGTTGAACATTTGAAAAATCTCGGAATTAAACCGTATCGTTTAAATATCGATACGTCTGAGAGACCTAACCGCCAAGCTCTTCACTTCGAAACTATCACGTCTGTTGAAGACCTCGGAGAGACGTCCGATACATTCTGTTTTAACGAACCTCTCAGACACAGAGGTATCTTCAACGGTATTTTGACTGGCAATTGCACTGAAATTTTGGAGTACACCGACAAAGATGAAACTGCGGTGTGTAACTTGGCCTCCATCGCGCTGCCAAAGTTTGTCGACCCAGAGACGAAGACGTTTGATTACGACGCCCTTCACAAGGTGACGAAGATTGTCACAAAGAACCTCAACAAGGTCATCGACCGCAACTACTACCCCACACTGAGTGCGAGACAGAGTAACATGAGACACCGTCCCATCGGCATCGGTGTGCAGGGTCTGGCCGATGCGTTCAATCTGTGCAAACTTCCATTTGACTGCGAAGAGTCGAGAATCATGAACGCGCACATATTTGAAACCATGTATCACGCGAGTTTGGAAGCGAGTTCTGACATGGCACAGGCGACCCATTCGTATCCAACCTTTAAGGGAAGTCCCGCCAGTGAAGGCATTCTTCAGTTCGACATGTGGGAAGGCGAAACAATGTTCAGTGGTCGGTATGACTGGGATGCTATGCGACTCAAAGTGAAAACCCACGGTCTCAAAAATTCCCTACTTCTCGCGCCCATGCCGACGGCGAGTACGGCGCAAATTTTAGGGAATAACGAGTGTTTCGAACCTTACACGACAAATATTTATTTACGACGCACTCTCGCTGGGGAGTTCGTCGTGGTCAATAAAGCACTCGTGGAAGACTTGAAAAATCTCGGTCTCTGGTCCAAGGCCATGAAAGACCTCCTCATCAAAGCAGACGGCTCTGTGCAGAACATCACAAACATTCCAGATGACATCAAAGAGAGGTACAAGACGGTTTGGGAGATTAGTCAGAAATGTCTCATCGACATGGCTGCTGACCGAGGACGATTTATCTGTCAAAGTCAGAGCATGAATTTATTTCTGTCGAGTCCCACGTTCAGTAAACTCTCGTCGATGCACATGTACAGCTGGAAAAAAGGACTCAAGACTGGGATGTACTACCTCCGTTCAAAGGCAAAGGCGAAGCCGATTCAATTCTCTCTCGACATCGAACCCGAGTGCACGGCCTGTTCAGCTTAAAGTTTAAAACTTATTATTTTAATAAAAAGCCATGATTAAGTTTACCGAACTTCCCGAAAATGTAGAAATTGGCAGTTATAAAAATAAAAAAATTGTCATCACCAACAAGGAGGGTGGACATCTCCGAGTGCAAGCCCCTCGGTTGTACATGCCTTTCGGTATTTGTGGTTTCACCCCTGAAGTTGGACCGACGAAATACACGCTCGACATGGCCTTGACCGGCTTCGACGAAGATGGTGGGTACGTCCAAAAGTTCTACAACACTCTACGACAAGTAGAAGACATGATCATCGAGGCTGTCGTTTCACAGAGTGAAATTATTTTCGACAAACAGATGACCAAAGAAGAACTGGCACCCATGTTTAATTCAAACATCAAAGAAAACCCCGGTCATCCACCAAAGTTTCGCGTCAAAGTCGACGTCGACATGAACAACATCATGAAAGCGGACGTCTTCGATGGTAACAGGGAGCGCACCCCTAAAGAGCCGATGACGAATGGTTTGTACTCAAGAAATTCAGGAAGACCCATCATCGAGATGTGTTCTGTGTATTTCTTGAATAGGAAGTTTGGAGTGACTTGGAAACTTCACCAGATTCAAATATTTGAACCTGAGCGTTTGAAGGGTTTCCAATTTAAGATTTAGCCATCAACATCGTGTAGATGATTTGACACTTTTTTAATAATTTACCCTCAATGCGAACGAATTCATCTTTCACACCCATTTGTTTCTTGGCTTCCGCCACGGCTTCGTCCCACAACGCGAGTGTCATTGTTTATTAATGTTAGTTTAGATTTTTTCTTGCTTCTTCTCGAACCGAGCCAACTTCTTTTCGTACGCCTTGGTACCTTGTTTCGGCTGGAGTCCAAAGCCGTCCTTCTTCGGCTTGAACACCTTGACGAAGTGCGCCGCGCCTTCGCGCTTCAAGCGGTCCTTGGCCGCCTTCGCCGCGTCCTTGCTCTTGATGCGACCATCCTCTTTGTTAAGGAAAAGATCCTTCTTCATCAAACCACCGCCCGTTTGTTGAGCTGTGCCGTGGAAAACTTCCGCTCTGGAACCAACGCGCTTTTCAAACATTTTTATATAATAGGCTGAGGAAAAAAATAAAATTACATATCCCATTCTGTGTAGTTTTCATCATCGGAAGGGTCTAAAATTTCACACACACTCGGGGGTTTATCTTTACGCGCGCGCGTCTTCTTCGGTGGTGGTGGTTCAATCCCGTGTTCTCTGTGGTACAGGACTTTATCCCAAAATTCTCTCATGATTGGTAGGTTCGTGTCCCACCACCCCCTATCTCTGTCCACGTGCACGACCACGAATTCCTCACCCTTGGGCCAATTGAAATCTGCAGGCTTGTATTGAATGAAATCACACGTCTCGAGATCCAAAATTTCCATACAAAGCTGTAGCTGAGGCATGTAATGTTCAGGGACTTCGGGTTTAATTTCGCGCATCATGGGGCACTTGATTTCCACGAGTTTCCCGGATTCCGTGACACCATCCGGTGAGCCCCCGAGCCAGAGATGCACGGGATGTGGCACGAGTCCTATTTCATGCACAACTTCGCCATAACGTTCTTCGTAGAGGATGCGCGCTTCGTCTTCGTACTTCTCCCCGTGTCGCGTCGCTTCGTTACCTGTAAATTTTTCCCCAAGTCCGCACTTTTTCAATAATAAATCGTGTGGCGTTTGGTATTTGTTGCACCCAATCGCTGTCGCGGCGTCACTGGCCGTGAGCATGTTCCCCCGAAGGGCGAGCCATTCCTCCGACTTCTGCGCGGCGTATTCCCTTTCGATGAGTGCTTTCACGTTTGGGTGCATTACTATCAAAAAGAATAAGTTTTTTAACTAGCTTGGTTTTGTGGATAAAAGAATGCCCGCGCTGATTCCTGTTCGGCTTGTTTTTTAGATTTCGCCCACCCTCTTCCAAGAAAACAATTATCTACGTACACATCTATGACGAATACCCCATCTTTGTGATCGGCAATTCTATAATCGGGCAGGGGTAAGTTATTTGTTTGACAATACCGCATCAAGTGGTCTTTGAAATTGTCGTCGACCAGGAGACACTGCATGTCGACGAATTCAGGGTTTTCATAAATGCGGAGGATGAATTCTTTCGCGTGTAACAACCCGATATCCATGTAAATAGCACCACACAGGGCTTCGAACACATCCTCTAGTATTTTTGTATTTGTGAACCAACCATTTCTCATACCCTTGTCATCCATTATTATCATCTCACCCAGATGAAGTTTTCGCGCGATAGAGGCCAAGGTTTCCCCTCGCACCAACTTCGTGCGCGCCTTCGTGAGAAACCCTTCTTGTTGTGACTCGTACCTATCAAAGAGCCATTTCGTGACGACAAATCCTAGCACGGAATCCCCGATGAATTCCAATGTTTCATATGAATGTCTCAAATCGTCGTATTGTTTCAAGGCGGATTTATGCGTAAAAGCTTTTTGGTACAGAGATAAATCATTTATTTTTGTACCAACAAGTTTTTCAATATATAACCTGTTGACTTTGGACATGTATACATTACAATAGTATTTTATTTTTTAAGCTTCCACCTTGATGTAGTGCGGGGACAAAAACTTTTGGACGTTCAGGTAAGTGATTTGAACATCAGCCGGCGGCTTGAGGAGAGCACGAAGCGTGTCATCCAAAACAATTTGACGACCATTCTCCGGATGCTTGAGACCCTTGTCAGTGATGTACTTCGTAAGAAACTTAGTAACTTCACTGCGAGAGGCTTGCTCTCCCGCGGGAAGACCCATGAAAGCACGGAGTTCTTCGGAGATGTTTTGCTTGCGGTTGAAGCCGTTGTTCGCGGCGCGAGCCTTGGCCTTTTCGCCATCCGGGTCTTCCAACTTCGTCTTAATCTTACGAACAATCTTAGTCAAAGACTTAATGTCGGAGCGGAGGTCTGCGATTTCTTGCTTGATGTCTTCCATGGTTGTTTTCTACTTAATTCACGCGTCATTTCTTTAAGCCATGAAAAGTGACGATACAATAACCAGTAAAATCAAGATGATATTTATGACATTAAACGTCTTGGGCATGTCGATGTGGTCCACGATTCCAAAAGGTTCTCGCTCCTCTTTGTTACCATTCTGGCCGGGGCATCCTCCAGCACAGCACGCGGTCGGGCAGCTGATGAAGTTCGCACCTCTCTGGGCGGCGCAGAACTGCTCTTTTCTTGGTCTGCTGGAGCTCTTCAGGGCGTAACACCGACAGGCGTCGATGATATCACAATCGAGCTTCATTATTAATTTATAGTTACATAATAATATGGACACTAGGTTATATTCAGATGATACCATTCGGAACTACATATTAAAAAACCTGTGTAAAAATGACAAGGTTCTCCTAAAATATTACGACGAAGACAACGTCGTTGCATTTAGAAAACGTCTCCACGCGCGTCACAAAGACGCGGACCTCAAGGATATGTTGAACGTGTACGTGACGGACACGATAAGGGACATCGTGTATAAAATCATTGGTGATTTGTCCGAATTCATGAAACCCATGGGCAATTTGGTGATTTCCGGCGGGGATGCGTTTAACATGTATCTGCCACGAAGCGAGCGCGTGGTGACCTCTGACATTGACACGAAGTTTGCCCCCAGGATGAAGTACGACATGAAATTTTTTGGAAAACTCCAGATGATCAAGTTATTGATGTGGGACAAGTTGGGTCAGGTGTGTGTGAAGTTTAATAAAGCCATCAAGGAAAGAATTGTCAAAGATCGTTCTAAATTGAAAAAGTTTCTAGGTATTTCATTCACAGAAAAAGGTCCGTGGGTCACGAGGAGGTACACTCTCATTAAGAAGAAGAAACTTTCTTCAGGTCAGAACGTGAGTAAAGGTGACGTCCTGATTGATGTCGAGCTTTTCGCTCTCGACCTCAACATCGGTTGGTTCGACGTCGCCACGGGTAAAGTAAAACAACAGCGCATGGGTGGTATCCTAGATATTCCTTTCATGAGACCAGGGGAATTTGGATTCGACGTGCTCTTCAAATCGCAAACATCGGGCATCACCTACATCAACAAAAACAGCGGTGCCATCGTGAACGACCGCCGCGTCTCCATCGCCAGTCGGGCGTTCTTGATTCACGACGTCGTCTTGATGCAAGAACTAAATTTGCGCCCCGAGAAAAAGAAAAAAGACAGGGTGCGACTCATTAAAATGGCGAAAACGATTTCACCTTATTTTAAATTCAAAGCGTCCGATAGTATTTTCGACATTTATGCCAAAGTGGTGAAAAAAATAAAACTTCCAACAAAAAGAATCATCATGAATGGTCGCGTGAATTTAAATATGGTAAAGCGTGTGAAAGCATTTAAATACGAATACTACACAATTCAACCAGACACAGAAAAAGTTGAAAGACAACTCGTGTATGGATTGAAAACCTTAGTGCCATTGAAAATAAATGGTTTCGTGAAAACAAACGGGCGCCAGAGATTTGATGTTCGTAAAAAACAATGGGTGCAGAATGATTCCAACAGGTACATAGGTAATGAATGGAACTATAAACCATCTTTGAACATTAATAAATTAAATTTTGTGAATCAATCCATTTGGAAAAACATTGAGCTTAAAAAGACTTTATATGGGTATAAAAAGAATCGCGATGCCTGGGTGCCCGAGTACGTATTAGAAGAGGCTGCGGCGATTCCATTCGTCGGTTTACAGCGGGGGGAGATTATAGTTTAAAGATTAACCCCGTCATTTATGTAAACAATGCTCTACAACGCCCCAGCCAAAGGTGATGATGGTCTTTACTTCGTCCGAGTGACCAACGACGACAAGAAGAAGTGTTTCGTTCAGTTGAACAAGGTCAAAGTCACCGGCATTTCTGGTGCGGAAGTGACCATCGACCCGTCGTCGGCGAGCAACAAGAAGAAGATTACCGCCATCGATAAGCAAAACCTCCAGGCCGCGAAAGATAACGCCGTGGTTTGGTTCGGCAAGGACATGACCGCGGATGCACTCAAGGTGGCGTATTCTCACGCCGAACTCGTCGCCGACCGCATCCCTCCGACGAAGGTGTTCTCACCGGACCAGGAGGTTGTCGATTTTTCCACTCTCGAACTTGGTCGCGAATGTTCCATGATTCTTGAATATTCGGGCATGTGGTTCGCGAAGAAGGCGTTCGGACCCGCGTTCAACCTCGTACAGGTCAAAATTCACCCCGAGCCGGTCAGGTCTGAATACCCAGAGGAGTACGCCTTCGTCGACGAAGAAGAGGAACAAGAACCCAGCCCAGAACCGGTGATGGAGGTTGAACCCGAAGTGGTCGAGGCCGAAAATGTAGACGCCCCCCAAGAAGAGGCGACACAGGAATAAAAAAAAATTGTGTAATAGTAATATAAAGCAGGATGAAGGTTAACAACCGCACCAGAAATATTTTGATGTTGGCGAGCATTGCGGTGCTCGTTTTTTTGTTGTTCAACATGAACAACAAGTCGGCGTACACGCTCAAGGAACGCGACTTCATGGAGATTGAGCAGGCTGGCCCGGGGCCGAGCGCCGCGGCTGAACAGATGCCGCAGCAGGCCGCTGGCTGTCAAATGAACGCTGGTACGGGTTTGGCGTCCTCCCTGTTGCCGCGCGAAGTCGCTCAGGGTGAGTTTGGTGAGTTTAGCCCGGAAGATCTCTTGAAGGGTCAAAATTTCTTGGAACCGCGTCAACAAATTGGCTTCCCGGAGAGCGTCGGTGGTGCTCTTCGTAACGCGAACCAGCAGATCCGCTCCGATCCGCCGGCGCCTAAGCAGCCGTACGTGTGGAACAACTCCACCATCGTCCCCGATACGATGCAACGCGACCTCTGCTAAATAATTTAAAGATTAGCGTGTTTTAGTAACTTATAACATCATGTCATCCACAGAAGAACTCTCTGAAAGTGTTTCCAGGCTCGTAGAACTCAGTAAGCAGATTGGTGAAGCTAAATCTGACATTAAGATTCTCGTCCAGGCTGAAAAGGCTTTAAAAGAACGCGTGAAAGGTCATATGGTGCACCAGGGCATCGACACAATTAATTTGAAAAAGGGCAAGATAGCCATCAAAAAGACCACGAAAAAGAAGGTCATGTCTAAGAAGCATCTCCTCGATGGCCTCGTGGAATACTTTCAGGGCGACCAGGCGAAGGTTGACACCATCGTGGAATCGATTCAATCGAAATTAGGCACTACCGAAAGTACTTCCATTTCTTTGACGGGTATAAAAGAGAAGAGCTCTAATTAAGGTAAGTAATATTAATGGTGTGGTCACAATACGTCTACGAAGCATCCGCGGGACTTGACGTGGACACCACATCCGCCGTCTACAGCAGTGACGACGATGAACAAAACGTTACTCTGAATATATGCGATTGGGAACTCCAATATTCAGATGAACTCTGGGACCTGTGGGACCTCCTCAAAATGTTTCTACGTGATGCGTATCTGGACAACGTACTGCTCACGCACGACTTTTGCACGTACAATGATTTCGTTGAATTTTGTTACGAATCTCACTACGACGTAGAGGAATACACGGGGGCGGTGCCTTTTCACCACAATCTTCGGTATATTTGGCAAGTCATGTGGAATGAGATGAAATATTTGGAATTTGCTCCAGGCGCAAACTATTCACATTTTGTCTCGTGGGTTATTGACCATTCCGATATAAATAATCTCACCATATAACAAATGCTCCCCGACATCACGTCTCCGAAAGTCGCTCTCCCGGCCACCCTTTTTCTTGCGCTAAGCCCTGGCGTGCTCCTCACGACCACGGGCAAAGATGTCAAGTTTGGAAACAGAAAGACCAGTCAAATGGCTGTGCTTTTCCACGCACTGGTCTTCTTCCTCGTGTTCTCTCTCGTCGCCCGCGCCATGAACTTGGTGTTGACGCAGACCGATCTCATCGTGACGACGGCGTTGTTCGTGATCCTCAGCCCGGGTATGTTACTCACGCTCCCGCCTGGTTCCGCTGGCGTGTTCACCTCGGGCCAAACCAGCTTGAACGCGTCCATCGCGCACGCCTTGGTCTTCGCGGTCGTCTTTGCGTTACTTCGCAAGCAATTTCCTCAATTCTATTAAGTAAGGGACACAAGATGAAGTATTTGTGTTTAGGTCCGGCATCCATGGGTATCTATGCCATGATAGGTACCCTTAAAGCGCTGGAACCAAAGCTCTGTGAAGTGGAGGAAATCTCTGGAGCATCAGCGGGTTCTATTCTGGCACTCTTCTTATCACTCGGGATGTCTGTTGATGAAATTTTAGAAAAATCTTTAGAAGTAGATATCCCCAAATTTGTTAAGTTGAGTCTCGCGTGTTTCATTAACAAATTTGGTTTTGTAGAAATGGGACCCATACGCGAATTGCTCGTACAAATCTGTGGGTGTGATCCAACTTTTAGTGAACTTGGTAAAAAAATATACATAGCCGCGTACTGCCTGAACACGACACAAACTGAATACTTTTCAAAAGACACGCACCCAGACATGAAAGTCATAGACGCTGTGTTGATGAGCATAGCGATACCGATGATTTTTGCATCTGGAAAATACAATGGAAGGACATACGTCGATGGAGGGACCATAGAAAAATACCCACTTTCGCCGTTTATTGGTAAAAAACAACACGAGATTGTTGCCGTGACATTAAAGATGGAAAAGGTTTATCAGGAAAATATAGAAAACCCACGACAATTCATAGAGGCTCTCGTGCGTTCCACATTGGAACACAGAACGCGCGAAGACGTGCTCTGTAAGGTTATGGAAATTAACGTGGGTGACGTGAACGTGTTCAACTTCAACATAGATTATGAAGATAAAGTGAAACTTTTTAACATAGGATATGGTGTAATAAAAAAATTGTAGAGTAATTATATATCATGAATGTGTGTGACCCAAACACTAGTTATGAAGACATAAAAAAACGCGTAGAAAGAAATGTTGGGCGCCCGCTCAACATGTCCAGGAAACAATTGTGTGACTTGTACACCAATATTCAACAGGACAGACTTCTGTCACCCCCGTTGGTCATGTCTACCGATAGGTCGTACATGCTAGACAGAAAGTCACCTTTCACCCAAAAGAACTATGAAGTCCTTTTCGACCGTAGTTCCAAAAAGTCTCAACTGAAGAGACTGGCGACCAAAGTCGGCGCCCTCAACAACCCGAAAGACACCAAAAAACAAATCAAATATGCGATTTTCGCCAAATTGAGAAGTTTGGGAGTCAGGGAACCTGTCAAATTGAGTAAACTACCGACACTCAAGAAAAATACAGGAGTCATCAACTTGGTGAATGTTAACAGAAACCTGAACGTCAACAAGAACACGAGCTTGAACGTCAACAAGAACACGAACTTGAACGTCAACAAGAACACGAACTTGAACGTCAACGCCAACGTGAACAGGAACAAGAACTTGAACTTGAACGTCAACGGGAACAAGAACTTGAACCTCAACGGGAACAAGAACTTGAACTTGAACACCAACGGGAACGCCGATGAGAACAAGAATACCGGAGTACCTAAAAGAAGTACCCTTTTCAAACCGGGATTTGTTCCAAATTTCATCAAATCGCGCGGAGAATCTTCCCAAGCATCGAGCCCGACGCCCGCGCCAGTCGCTGAGCGCGTGGCGAGAAAGAATAATTCAACGAACGCACGACCCATCATGCGCGCGATGAACGCCCCATCCACTCAAAGAAATGAGCCATCGGTGACGAGTCGCCCCCCGCCAGCACCCATCGTTGAGCGTCGCGCCGCACCACCCGTCGTCGTGGAGCGCCCCGCCAACAAGCGTGAATCTCAAAACGCCATGAAAAAGATTGCGGAAAGAAAAGAACTTCAAAAACATTTGAATTCTTTGAAAAATCTTTCCGTGGAAGACGTGGATGAATATGTGTCTCGTTTACAATCTAACGTTGCATCTCTCAAAAATTTGAAAAATTCATCGAAGAAACAAAATGAAGTATACCGCAAAAGAAAGGAGCAAATTCGTCAAAAGTTGAAAAACTTTGAACAACAAATGACGACGACGCAAAAGAACATCTATGAAGCGCGTCTCAACTCCATTCCTCGCGGTAAGACGCGTTCGTATCTGAACAACATCGAGAGTGACATCTTGAAGGACATGAACACGTCTAATGTTTTGAGAAAGAGGTCCCAAATTCGTAAAGAATTTGTCGAGAGTGGTATGAACAAAGAAAAGTTGAACGCAAAGTACAAAGAACTTTATAACAAATATTCTGGTAGAAACCGAGAAGCATTGAATAAAGTATACAATTCTCTGAAAAATGTGCGACCAACTATTCCGACGAATGCCAACGCTCTCACGAAAATGCAAGTGTTGCGAATGTTGAACAAAAACAAACGACAACGTGAAGAACGTCAGATTTCAGGTGAGATTTCTCAACTGACAAAGGCATTCAACAATGCCGCTCGTAGCAACGCGCAATCAAAGATGAACAACCTTCAAAAACAACTCATGAATGCTCAACGTAAACGAGTGGCGTATCTGGAACAGGAATTGTCACAAACGAAAAACCTGTCTCGGCGCATATCCGACCCGGTCGAACAAGTTACGATGCAAAATGACATCGAACGCCTGGAACAAGAATTGAGCACTGCAGAATCCGCTCAATCCCGCGTGGAGAATGAGGTCACGCAAATCGAACAACGCGCCGCTAAGAGAAGACGTCAAAACACTGAAAATAGTGCAGCCGTGAACGTCGCCGCGAATAAGAGAGCGAATGCAGCTGAAGCGAGAGCTGCTGCCGCGAAAGCGAATGCGCTCGCAAAATCTGAAGAAAGAAAACGCGCGGAAGCTGAGCTGGCGGCCATGCGAGAGATGAAAACGGAGGCACAGCGCGAGGAACGTCAGAGAAAGATGCAAGAACTTGAACAAAAGAAGAAGGAAGAACGCAACGCTCGCGAGGCACAAAGAGCCGCGAACGAACAAAAGA
>Ga0222719_10000938_pt1 | contig 28993 bp, 31 predicted proteins | sample C33_34DmetaG_FD_165039 | JGI IMG/M metagenome (GOLD analysis project Ga0222719, IMG submission 165039) | Estuarine water microbial communities from San Francisco Bay, California, United States - C33_34D | ecosystem: Environmental > Aquatic > Marine > Unclassified | place: USA: California...
TTACATCCGGATGTTTTAAGCAAAATTAGATTGGTTAGCAAAAATGAGAGTGAACAACATATTAAAAATTTACTATCTAAATAATATTTTCAAAAAATAGTATAGATAATCTAACATATCTATACTATACAAAAATGGAGATTTCTATATCTAATATTGGTAGAGCAGAGTTATTTTCACAATTGTTTCAACATGTTAAGTTGTTTACCGAACATATTAATTTAACATTCGATAAAGACCGTATGTTTATGCAATCAATGGATTCTGCTAGAGTATCAGTGTTTGAATTAATTTTACCATCTACCTGGTTTGATTCTTATAATATAACTTCTAACGAACCGATTACATTAGGGTTAAATGTAACAATGTTATTTAAAATATTAAACACACGTGAAAAGATACAAGAAATATTAATTAAATATTCTTCACTTGAAAATGATAAACTATTCTTTGAATTTACTTGTAATAATAAAACTGTATTTGATAAACGGTTTGAATTACCATTAATGGAAATCGATTGTGAATTAATGCAAATACCTGATACAAATAGTGATGCTGATTTATCTATTAATTCTGCTGTCTTTGCCAATTTAATTAACCAACTTAAATTATTTGGCGAAACTATAGAGATTCAATGTAATGAAGATAAAATTACTCTTACTTCCATAAGTCAAGAATCTGGTAAAATGACGGTTGATATTGGTATTGACGATATTACTGCATTCTCTATTACTGAAGATGAAAATATGAAATTATCATTTGCTCTTAGTATGTTACATAATATTTGTATGTATAATAAGATTTCGAAAGAAATTGATATATACCTAACTGCAAACTTCCCTATGAAACTTGTATATAATCTGGGTGATAATGCAAATTATACTTTTTATTTAGCACCAAAAATTGGCGATGATGAATAAATTTCTTCGTAATAGATTGGAAAATACAAAATATGTATAGTATATATTTTGTATGACATCGTTATTTCATATTATTCTATTCATATTAATTTTATTTATTTACCTACATATGGTCTACCAGTATAAAAAAAGTGAAGATATGGAAATTTATGAAATGGATTATATTTCAAACACACAGTTAGCAGAGGTTTGTTGTATTAAACAACCGGTTTTATTCAAGTATAACAATATTAATCCAGAATTCTATAAATCTATCAATCATGAACATTTAGATATACTTGACCCATATTATGTAAAGGTTAAAGATATACGGGATTACTACAAAGACGATATTGATTCCGTTGATTATACCAATATTACATTTCGCAGTGCCAGTGGTCTAATGGGTACAGATACTAATTCGTCATACTTTACTGAAAATAACTTTAATATTATAGACGAGGCTGGTTTATTAAATGTTTTTAAAGATAATGACATGTATTTTAAACCACCATTAACGGCGGTTACCAAATATGATATATTAGCCGGGTCTAAAAATACATATACTCCTTTAAGATATCACACAAATGAACGATATATGTTATCAGTTATGTCTGGTAAAATTTCTATTAAAATGACTCCATGGAAAAGTTGTAAATACCTATATCCAAATAAAGATTATGATATGTATGAATTCTGGTCTCCTGTTAATGTCTGGAAACCTCAGCATAAATATTTAAATGAAATGGATAAAATGAAATATTTAGAGTTCGATGTGAATGCTGGATATGTAATATGTATACCTCCATATTGGTGGTACAGTATTAAATATGACAACAATCCCGAAACCTTTATTACTGCTTTCACTTATAATTCTGTTATGAACTGTGTTGCAAATATACCAGATACATGTTTATATTTTATGCAACAACAAAATATTAAATCTCGTATATCTAACAAAATTACTGGAATTAATGATCATGACACCAATAATGACACCGATAATGATAATGATAATGATAATGTAGTCATTGAGAAAAATATTGATGAATAATCTTGATAAAAATATATACAAATATAGTATATCATAACATCACTACCTATGCCTGAAACTGAAACAGTTTCTGTTCAAGCACTTCCTCCTGTTTATATGGGTGGTATGTTTAGTGATAATAGTCTGGTCTATTATAAACCTAAGAGTCTTTCTAGTGGTACAGGAAGTGTACGTAATAGTCGTGCAAAAAGTCGACGTACTTAAATATTCAAATATGTATTTTACATGTACCTAATTAATTATTTTTACTTACAGATGTAGACAAAATAATGTAAATGAATCTGCAAATTGTTACGATATTGCTATGAACCGATAAAATATAACATAATCTTAAAACATAATTATAATTTGTTTGTCAACTTTCAGAAAATGGACATTCTGAAAATGTCCATTTTTCAAAAGTACAGCCATAAGTTTTTCAGAAAAAACCTAAAAAACCGGTTTAAAGCATAATGCAGTAAATTCCAAAAATTCCCAATTATTTTGACTGCATATTTTTTTTTTAAAATTGGGCGGAAGGATTTAGGGGTTTTTTTATGTTGTATTTATATACAATGAAAAAAACCCCAAAAACCCCTAAACAATATATATGTGAAAAATGCACATTTATAAGCAGTAATAAAAAAGATTATAATAAACATTTAACCACTGCAAAACATATAAATACAACAAATACAACGCCTAATACAACAAAAAATACCCCACAGTATATATGCAGTTGTGGAAAAATATATAATTATAGAGCGTCACTGTATAATCATAAAAAGAGATGTACCTATATAGATGATGTGAACAATGGTATGCATGATGAACTACAAAATAATATAAATGAACCGACCGGTGATGCAACAACTGTGTTATTGCTATTAAAGCAGAACCAGGAATTTAAAAGTTTAATGTTAGAACAATATACAAATTTACAGGAGAATTTACAGGTAACAAATAGACAAAATCATGAATTACAACGACAGTTGGTAGATGCAGTTAAAAATAATACGGGTAGTATAACGAATCATAACACGACAAATCATAATAATCAACGATTTAATATTAATTTCTTTTTAAACGATACTTGCAAAGATGCAATGAATATTACAGATTTTTTACGGGACATAGATGTTCAAAACAATGAATTAGAATATATAGGACATAATGGTTACGTAACCGGAATGACAAAAATGATAACGGATCGGCTAAAAAGCATGGATGTAACAAAGAGACCGATACATTGTACCGATATAAAACGAGAAACCATGTATATAAAAGATGATGGTGTATGGTGTAAAGATACAGAAGAATTATCTAAGTTACGTAAAATACTAAGCCGTATATCAATGAATAACTATCGTTCGGTAGCAAAGTGGAGAGAATCCCATCCGGAAAGTGAAATATTAGCAAGTCGATCTTATGATTTTTGTTATAGAATGATGCAGGCATTATTAGGAGATGTAGAAGATGAGCAAATTCGTTTGGATAATAAGATAATAAAGTCGATGGCACATACGTTATATGTTAATAAAAATTTAAATATTTAATAATTTGTCATCACCCTTATGTAAACGTGATGACAAAAATACAATGTGAATAAAATTAGATAATAATCAATGAAACTGTGACTAATGCCTGCATTATAGTAGCTAGTTTAGATAAGTTCGTAACCGGATATATATCACCGTAGCCTAGCAAACACGCAGTATTAAGTGAAAAATAAAATCGATTAAATGTCATTTGTGCAAATGAAATATCAATAGATTCAGGGGTAAGTTCATCATTAGCCACTTCATCTTTTGCGTCTTTTGTAGCTTTTTCAATAGCAACTTCAGTTTTAATAGAATTTAATTCATTAGCATATACACTAGGGAGATTGTTAGATGTAGAGAATGACTCAATTGTAATATTTTCAGGAGTGTCTTCAATTTCTTTTTTTACTTTTTTTTTGATGACTTCCTTTTTAATTGTTTCTTTAAAAAAATTAACACCGCTAAAATGTTCATCACCTAAAAGCATATAAATAATAGTAAAAAATATAGCTGATAAAAAAAGAGCTTGGATCTTACTATTTTTAAATACGCTAAAAATATGATTAGATATAAACATGTGTATAATTAAACCTGAGAAATTTTTAATTATGATATTGAATAGAATTAGTAAGTGGTATATTAATTTCGGTACTTTCTTCAATAATAGATGAATGGCCCCGTCCATTATTTTTAACTTTACGTATGATAGGAGTAGCTTCATATCTCATACAAAAGTCCATTACTCCATATTGTTGATCTTCTAATTCAGGTCCCATTACATTATTATCAACAGTATATGGTTGTTCATCAGGATAATATCCCCAATTATCGTAAAAACCCTGTAAATTATCCTCATCATCAAATTCTACTTTTTTTAAATCATGGTCCAATCGACCTTTATAATCAAATATTCGTTGTCTCCATACTGGAGTATCTAAGCAGTAGTATAACCAATGGTAATAATATATTTCACGTAGCATTTCTCGTGAAGGAACATTAACTTCAAATAATTTATTATATTCTTTATGAACCTGATATCTACATGCCCGTTTTAGAACAGTATCAGCCCTATCAGTGGTAATAGTTTTATATGGTTCAATATCATTATCAGTTAATTTAATTTTAAATTTTAATTTTTGATGACGATTTATAGTATTTTCTTTGCATTTTATTCCAAAATACCTTTGCACAAAATAGTTAATATCATATTCTCTGTTAATTAGTGTAACGATAATAGAACCGATAGTCCAATCCATAGTTTTATCAGTAGACCATTCTGTGAGTAATTCATTAATAAATAAAACTAATTTAGGATTTAATAGAGAGTACATTTCCCGATAAATGTTAATAATATATTCAAAAGTATCAACATAAAATCCAGAATAATATAATTCATATGCCCAAAAAAGAGCTTCATCTTTATCTCGATTTAGCATAGAAATAAGCAAAGACTGCTTTACATCTATTTTATTATATAAATATCTAGTAAATATAATAGGCTCTTGTGATATACATAGATTAGTCGCCATTATTATTAATAGTAATAAAATAAATAATAAAAAATATTTATATCAATTTTACAAATAGTATTTGTAAATGAAGAAAATCTCATTGTAGTATAATATTGATGAAAACTACACGAAAAAATATATCTGGGGTAAGAAAAACTCGTAAACTTAGATATGCTGACGCAAAAAACAAACGAAATTCATATATAGTACGTACATTTTTAGAATTGTTAAATACAGTAAAACTATATCATTGGAAAACAACAACATATTCTCATCATAAGGCTACAGATGAGTTATATGAAAGATTAAATAAACATATAGATAAATTTGTAGAAGTTTTATTAGGAAAAGAGAATAGAAGAGTAAAACACATAGAGAAACAATTAAGATTAATTGATAGTAAGGATGATAATGATTTTAAAAGTCATATATATGATTTTAGAGACTTCTTAACTAAAATAGAAAAAGGGTTAGATAAAAAGGACGGAGGATTAATAAGTATTAGAGATGATTTATTAATAGATATAAATCAATTTTTATATTTAATGTCGTTCGATAAATAGTTAGTAAGAAGTTAGCATCCCCCTAATAGATGGCAGAGTTGATATTTGAAACGGATAACAACCATGAATCTGGTTATAACTAATATTATATGGCATACATCTCTTATTTATGATTGTTTTTCGTATAGCATAAATTTTTTTCCATCTACGTTGTACTATACGTAGCCAAAACGTTTTAACTATGACAGTACATGTATTATCAGGTAGATAATGAGTTTTCATGATTTGAACTTCGTGATTTGGTATGCGAACAATTCCATAATAATATAAATAATTATTTATATTATCATATGACTGACTAAAGAATATAGGAGAAGATACAGATGTAGACAATAATAATAATGAATTACCCTCTGGGGTATAGTACCTATGATACAGACCAATATAATATTTGTCATTTTCTTTTTCACTATAAAAATGTTGTGAATCAACATTGTGTATTAGATCATATAAATCATCTTCTTCAGTGTCATAGTCATAATCACTTTCATAACTTCCAATTGATTCTGTATCAGTAATGGTTTCATCATCAGATAATATTATGATAATGTTTTCATCATCACTGCTAGTATCATTAATACTAGAATTAGTATCAGGAAAATTGCTGTCATTAATACCGAACATAGTGCAGAATGGTAATGAAATGATTCGGTATATGAAGGACGAATATTATGATTATGCATTTATAACCCAAAGATAAAATAATATAATTAAGTCAATGTAAAATCAATTTTTTATATGTAGTTTATGTAATCCCCAAATAGTTACCTCATCAAGTTGAGTTCGTTGTCTAATTACCTGTTTTATCAATAAACATTCAATATTGTATTCATAAAATAACCAATAATAAGTATCTGTATTTTTCGTATCTATCGGTATACAAAGGTTTTCTTGGGAGAATTTTTGTCCATCTATATATTTAACTATATCTTTAACAAAAATTATAAAATTTCCTTTTGTAATAATACCACGATATTTACTTAACCTACCATTGGGACCAAAATATTCAATATAATACATATTTTCATCATCTAAAAATTCTGGTGGAACCATTTGCATTATGATAAATTATTTTTCATATATACTTTTAAACTTAGGAAAATCAATTTTTGCACCAAAAGCATATGGTTCACCAATTCCATGTTCTTGTGGTATTTCATAATTAGTTTCATTTACACCTTTGAATATTATCTAATAATGAAGGAACATTAGTATCTTCTTTAGGTTCTTGTACAGTATTACTTTTATTAAAATTAGCATTATACTTACTTAGTTCAATATTATTAAAATTGTTTTGAAGTAAACTTTCCTTTTCATTTGGATTATCTTCTTCATCTTGGCCAACGAATTGATAATATGGTTGAAAGATTATATTATAACAATGTGGTGCAGATGGTATAGCCATGGCAGTTGCAGTAGATAAATTATCTTTATCCATTAATATATATATTTTATACATATAAACTTTGTGAGGTAGCAATATATTTCAATACATGATTTTCAATTTGTGTAAATTTATATAATGCTTCCATATTACCAATTAATTCAAATACATTCATCCATTCTCTAGCAATAGTAACAATTTTCAACATAGCCTTTGTAAAATCTCCAATGGAAATAGATTTATCCTGTAAGTCGGTTTGAATAAACCATTTGCAATCTTCAACTGTTTCACAATTACACCATTTCATAGAAAAATCAATAATATCAAATTGTAACGAATCGTCATATTGTATACCAGTAATCATTTGTTTATCAGTTTCTATTTCTGCAAATGAATTATACATATTATTTACTTCTTTAATACGATTAAGTAAAAATACATCATCTGTTACTGGTATACTAGATTTACAATCACTATGTACTTTAACATCGGTAAAACAAGAAAATAGACCAATTAGCTGCACTGTAGTAAAATCTTTAAAATAATCCCATTTATTAAGAAGTTGGCTAACAATAAGTGGGTGAATTTCAGCAATATTTGATGCAATTGTTCCTAATTGAGTAAGAGTGTATTCATCATTATCTTTATGAATGTAACCATATTCTTGTAATGTATTGCATATTAATTCGGTCTGGTTTGTAATATAATTAGTAGTATAATTGAGAGAATTAGTATTATCGACCAATTCTGTTTTCATAGCATTATATTCAGTAACTCTTTTAACATCATCTTTAATATATTTATATTCACTATTAAGGTTATTTATGTTTTTTTCAGCAGCTTTACGTTTCTTATTGTTAGATATTTTTTGTAATAACTCGGCTTCAATATACTGATTACATATATCAACAGGAGTTCTTGCATTTTTGATAAATTCATATTTACTATTAATATTACTATTTAGTGATTCAATATATTGCTGTTGTCTAATAATAGATGCAGCTAATTCCCTATGAACCATGCTTTTTTGTGAGAATAAATGAAAATTATTAGTCTGTCCATTTTTTAATAAATTCAAAATGAGAGAATATGATATATGGAATTTTGAAACGAGTTTTTGTGGAACTCCTCCCATAATAGTCTTATAATCACCCATAGATGGAATATTGAAAAGGTTATTACAATGAACGATATGTCCAATTGTATCAATACCCCTTCTTCCAGCGCGACCAGCCATTTGAGTATACTCATGTGGCATTAGATATCGTTCATTATGTCCATCGAATTTAGTTACACTGGTAAATATAGCTGTTTTAATCGGGCAATCTAATCCAATAGCAAAAGATTCTGTTGCAAATAATAATTTAATATATTTTTTAGATATCATTAACTCTACTATTTCGCGTAATACTGGTATCATACCAGAGTGATGAATACCAACACCTTTTTCTAGTAATGAAACTAATTTATTATATTCAGGTAATTGTAAATATTCCTTAAAATTCGGTAATTTACGAATAATTTGGTCACATTCAAATTTAATAGTAGACGATACTTTAGAATCATTGTCATATAAAGGTATACTAATTTCACTAGCACAAAGTTCTACCTGTTTTCTGGAAAATACAAATGCGATGGCCGGAAGCATATCATGATCTCTTAAATGAGATACTAATTTATTTAACACGTGTTTTCGCTTAGAAAACTGCATATTATTATTAAAAGTTTTTTCTAATTTAACTATTTTTTTATATTCATTTTCATCGAATTTACCTTTGTCATCCTGTAAACGAAGTAATTTATTTGAATTATTTTTGATTTCTTGTTGAAGTACTTTATCTCTAACGTGTTTAAACACGGACTCAGTAGTAGTAACGAATCCATAATGTGTTAATGGAACAACTCGATGATTGGTGGATGCTAAGTAAACAGATTTTCCACCAGTTTCTACATCTCCTCGTTCGCACCATTCAGCAAATCCAGTAGGATTATCAATGGTAGCTGATAACATTACCATTTGAATATGCTTGGGTAACATTAATATTGTTTTTTCCCATACCTGTCCTCTATCTGCATCATTAATATAATGAACTTCATCGAACACTACACATGCAAGTTCTGTATTAATATCAATTTGAAATTGTAATTGTGAAGATGTATCGTTAATATCGGGTGAGTTAATTGTAGTAAAAAGATAATTCATTAATATTTCAGTTGTCATAATTAACACGTCTGCGTTTGGATTGGTTTTTATATCTCCAGTAAATAACCCAAATGATATATGGGGATATTTTTTAGAAAATTCATGATATTTTTGATTAGATAGTGCTTTAATTGGACTAGTATAAATAATTTTTTTCCCCATTTTTGAAAAATGATTGATAGCAAATTCTGCAGGTAATGTTTTACCAGATCCCGTGTGTGCAGTTACTAACACATGGTTTCCTTCAACAATAGATTCTATTGCATATTTTTGAAAATCACTGAGAGTGTATGGATATAATTCAAAATAAGATTCATACTTTGAATTAGATGGGTAAGGTTTATCACAAATAACAACCATTATGTATTATGGTATACATATAATATGTAGGGTATTGTTTATATATGTTTGTATTATAGTTTATGAATCTAACCAGCAATATTAGAAGTAGTTTTACAAAGGGTTGAATATTATCTTAAATGATAGTGATACGAAATATAGTCATAATGTAAGTTAATATTCAATTGATTAGTATTTACCCAATTTAATGGTCTTATTTTTATTTCATTGATATGATTTATTAATATATAATTGAAATATATTTCATATTCAGACCCACCAGCTGCAGTTCGTTCTTTATCTACAATAAGCTTAAGAAAAATGTTATAAAAAGTATCATTATGATTTTGTTCTATTTTGGTTATTAATTCATTAATATATTTTGTTTCAAACATCATATGATGACATATTCCAGATTTATTACAAGCTTTAATTAATGTAGGGTCTAATTTTTCCATATGATTAAAATATGGTTTATGATATTCATTTCCGTAATTATATAAACATTTATTATTTTCTATAAAAATAGTTGGTTTTAGAAAAAATGTATCACTGTCAATAACTAAATATCTTTCTAAAATATTAGGAATTATATTACCCGCATATAATTTTAATAATTGTTGCAAATACCAACCATTTCTATCTAATTTACCATGAATGTTACTAACCGTATTAATGTTGAATGGAAATATATTTTCATTAATTGTTATACAATCTTCAATAATTATAGTTGGGTCATAACTAATTAGATAGATATTTCTATATCCTATAATATTTTTTTTTGTATATTCTATTTGTTTTTGGATTATATCTTTATCATATGGTCCAATAGGTATAACTATATCAAACGCGTTTATTATATCATTAAAATTATGATATTTTATATTTTTATAAATAATATCTTCTTGCCATCCGCTTAACCGCAACGTATTTTTTACAATAAATCCATTAGAAGTTATAAAATTATTTAATTCGTTATACATTACCTGTCCTGTATACATCTCTTTATACGAAACTTCAGTATGTATGTAAATCAAATCTTTTATAAAATCTCCAAGTCCTTTTAATGCTAACAACTCTGCCCCTTGTAAATCCATCCAGATTATATCAACTTTTGGTATACCATATTTTTGCATAACCGTATCTAAACGATGACAATTTGTAGTTATTTCATCTTGAACATATCGTTCAACAGTATATTCTCCATTACTTTTAAAAATGGACGATGCACCTGGGTTACCGTTTTCCCATGTGGTAATAGTTTTTTCTTGATTAATAGGATAAAATGTAATATCTCCATCATAATCACAAACTGCTCCTTCGATTAAGGTAATTCTATCTTTATACGATTCTATATTTTTTCTACATATATCTATTGTATTAGGATTGCATTCAAAAGCATATATTCGTGCATTTGGAAAAATATTATAAAATTCTATACTTTGCATACAATCTCTGGCCCCAATATCAAAAATTATGTATTCTGCATTTTTATTTTCAATGTATTTTATAAATGATTCAATCATTTATAAAATATAATTGAGTACTATTTATATATTATATATTATATATAATAAATATTATTTACACAATAAATAGGTTTAAACATGTTTAACCTATTATTGTAATGGATAATCTTCTGCATACATTTCCTGTACCAACTGATAATATAAAGTTTAATCCACAATTACGAGATACGTTTGTTGAAAAATATGCAACTAATATACCAAATGGTAGTAAAGTATTAGATGTTAGTTCTGGTAGTAAACCATACCAAAAATATTTTAAGCATTGTAATTATACAAGTCATGAATTTGGTGAAAACGTTAATATAACTGATACATTTCGTGGAGAACAAGGAGAAAAACAACACGATATATATTCACCAATCGATGCAATACCTATGCCAGATAATGAATACGACTTTGTCATTTGTACAGAAGTGTTTGAACATATCCCAGAACCCATAAAAGCAATGGGTGAATTAGTTAGATTATGTAAACCAGGAGGAAACATTTTAATAACTGCTCCATTTACGTCAGGTATTCATCAAGAGCCTTATCATTTTTATGCAGGGTTTTCTCCATTTTTTTATAATTATTTAAAAGATAAATACTGTTTGGATATTACAGCATTTAAAAGTCAAGGAGATATATTTTTATTGCAAAATCAGGAGATTCAACGATGCTTAACCCACGTGCATCCAATTATTAAATCGAATAATCAATTACAGAATACATATAATGAAATGCGGCAATTTTTATATAATTACACGTTACATATGTCAAATAGCGTGTCCCCTCAATTAAAAGATTATGATACACCTGATAAAATGACTGATTTATTAAGTAATATTAATCAATTTACAATAGGTTATTGTGTTTTGTTTCAAAAAAAATAGTTAGTATATATATAGTTTAGTTGAAATATGAATTTACAAGATAATCAAAATATACATGGTGTAATTAATGGAGTACATATTGGTCAACACGAACGAGTTGACGAATTAAATCAACGAATTGCATCCAGATATTTTTCTGATACACCTTTAGAACCAAATTTTGCACCAAGACCAGTGCAAACCAAACAAACCATCTTTCCAATGGTAAAGAATGCACGACCAATGAAAGAAAAGAAAGTATCTTATCCTGATTATAATGTGCAAAATAACTTCAATCCAGGAACAGATAATGGTCCACCATCAGGAATAATAAATAATATAGATGTTGAAACAATATTACGAAATCAAACACACGCATTACAACATGGAGCGAGTCAGTCGGTATATGTGCCTTCATCAGCAAGTGAATTATATAATGTATCTGTTGTATCTGCACCATCAATTCAACCTCATCCTGATCTATTTACTATTCCTCAGTTCTCAAATGATGTCCATCCAAATAATAGAGGAAATTCAATTGGTGTAGATCGATTTTTTAACCATACCAGAACACAATTGAGAAATCAATAAATAATAAGTTTTAGCAACAATATTATTAATCTAATTGTATATTAATAATGTTGAATCAAATATATACAATCATAAATTCATCTAATCCTAATTTATTTTTTTTAAAGTTACTCATAACAATCGCTATAATATATTTTATAGTCACTATAACGAATAAATATTTGCCTAAATCTAATGCAGAAGGTTTTTCACAGGATGAACCGTTTGTTTATAAAGAAAATGATGATGCAATTGATACTTTTTATACAGATGTTTACGATACATTACATAATACTAAAATACGATCCCAGGCAGAATTAATAAAAATAATAAAGATGACCAATCCCTCTACTATAAATAGTACATTACTCGATGTAGGAAGTGGCACAGGCTATATTGTAAATCAATTAAATAATGCAGGATATAATGCTTATGGTATAGATAATTCTCGCGAAATGATTGAATATGCAAATAATTCATATCCTGATTCAGATTATATTTATGGTGATGTAATGAATTCAATGCAATTTGAGAAAGGTTCATTTACACATATTTTATGTACATATTTCACGATTTATCAGATAAAAGATAAGAAAATATTCTTTAGAAATTGTTATCACTGGATGAAACCGAATTCATATATGATATTACATCTAGTTGATACTGACACATTTACCAATATAATACCTCATGTAGAAACTCATAAAGAAGTAGTGAACCATAAAAAATCACGTAAACTACAGTCATGGGCTACATTTACTGATTATAAATATAAATGTACATGTGATATACCGGATGATAATGATAATAATAAAACTGAAATTAAAGAATCATTTGTTGATATAGAAACAAATAATACTCGTCAAAATGGTTTTAGTTTATATATGGAAAAAATGAACACAATTTTGGGGATTGCAACAAATAATGGATTTATAAAACATGGGAAAATAGATATGAAAGTATGTAATGGTGATGAAAATCAATATTTATATATTTTAGAGAGACCTTTATAAGTTATCGTAAAAATATCAAATACCTTTTCGAAAGATATATTAGAATGATTTTCCAATATATCTTTATAATATTATGTTGCACGTTTATAATAATATTAGCTATTATCAAAATTAAATATCCATTTTGGAATTTACAACCGGTTTACCATACCTACGATTATATTCGAAGTATGTATAAAACACCATTTATTGTGAATATAAATAAACCATATTTTACAAAATATCTAGATCAAAATCATATTAAAACGGTATCTGTAGATGATGATAATAAAACATGTATTAATAAACTAACAGATTTATTACAATGTCATTATTTAATGAATGAAACGATAGATTTTATAATAAAACCTGAAGACATATATGCTATACATACCGGACAATTGGAATCCAGTTTTATATCATTATATCGAATACCAGAATATCAGTTAAATCCAAATGAAAATAAAGATGGTGTAGAAATATGTGAATCTTATAAAATATTGGGAGGTCTAACTTCTAGAACATTAAATATGTATATTAAGTTTAACAAAGAGGATAGTGTTTTTAAGAAAGAAAAAATATATTTTATAGATTTTTTATCCACACACAGAGAACATGATTATAAAAAAATAATTAGAAATCTAATCCAAACACATGAATATAACCAGCGTATGATAAATAAAAATATTTATATTAGTTTAATTAAAAAAGAAGGGGAATTATTTGGTGGAGTAATACCATTAATTTCATATAATACTTTTTTATATAATTTATCAAATAAAGATATATCACCACTTGATAAAAATTGTACAATCGAATTATTAAAACCAGGTTCAATGCAATCATATATAGATTATTTTACAATTAATAATGGATTGGAAGAAAAGACCAGATTTTTTGATTTTATGGCGATTCCAGATATAGGTAATATTATAACCCAAATAAAACAAAAGTTGTTATATGGGATTTGTTTGAGGAATGGAAAAAATATATTAGGTTTTTATTTTATCAAAGATACAAAACGATACTATGATGATAGTGAATCGTTAACATTATCATTAATTTGTAGTGTGCAAAATTGTAATAATAGCCGTTTATTTTATGTGGGATTTTTACATGCATTAAGGGAAATTGTTCATATTAACCCCGATTATAAATTATTAAATATAGAAAATATAGGACATAATCAAACTATTGCATCATTTTGGAATATTGAACATAAATATGTAAATAATGTGTCTACTGCATATTACAGTTATAATTACATATATCCCAGATCACCAATTACTTCAAATCGATGTTTTGTATTAGTGTAAAATTTGAATATTATATACATTAATATTATCAACTTCAATTGGATAATCATAATTTATCTACAATGTCTTTGTCACCTTCAAATAAACGGAGTGAATATATATGAGTTTTTGGATAGAATCCAATATATTGATGAACATTAATTTGTAGGTTCTCAATATCCAATATTTTACCCACGTAAAAATGACAAATAATATTATTTATATTTGTTGAACATAGTTTATATTCAATATGAATATGTAAGTGTAATTCCTCCATCCATTCTCGTTTTAAACATTCTTCTAATGTTTCATCATCTTCTAATTGTCCTCCAGGAAATTCCCAATAATTAGGATTAGGTCCTCGTTCGTGGCGAAGACCCATCAATATATTTCCCATATTATCATACATAATTCCACATGCTACTTCCATAATAACATATTATACTGTATGTTATTATATATTTTTATCGAATGTACTTTCCAGTTCTCGCAAATGAATCAATAACATAAATTACAAACACGCCTAAAAATGTATATAATAAAAATTCTTCAGTAATATTATTGGTCTTTTCGTGCTGTTGTTCTTCTAATAAATGTATCAAATAATTAATTTTCTCCATCATTTTATTATCTAAACCACTTGTATTAGTATTACCTATTCCCATATTTGCATAATATGGTCTATTATTTGATATATTACTACCATTATAGCTGTTATTATAATTACTATATTGAGTTTTTGTATTATTATTAGCTTTATATGATTCGTTATTATCCATTGCAGTTTTCAATGCATTAGATGATGTCACATACGAAGAATTAGTGTCAACATATTCACGATCAGTTTCGACAGATTGCATATCTTTTTTAACATTCACTTCTGGTGGGGCCATGGGTTTAAATTCTCCCATTGTATCAGTTTCTTCATTATGTGAAATTGATGTCATTTCATTTAATAAATCATTTACTCGACTAGATTTATCATTATTTACGTTTTGCATATTTTCCAGTGTTGGTATTTCATGATTACTTCCTTCATTGGGTTTTATATTGCTTATATTATATTCATTATTGTTACTATGAGTTGACTGCATTCGTTGACGTCTCATAGATGACTTTTTTTTAGAGGATGGTTCATTATTTGTCCACGGTGATGAATATGCGATTAAAGACATTACTTATTTAAAAGTTTTTTAATACTTAAAAACTGGTTAGAAATTATTTTTATATTCAAACCTAAATATTTATGAAAAAAATGATATGTAAATATATATAATGAAAACTATCATATCGCAATTTATACCAATCATAATACTCATGTTATTGATATCGTTCTCAAATGAGTTTGTAAATTTTAGTTTTAGCATTTTAGGAAAATTCATCGCATTGTCTATTATTATGTATTACACGTATTTAGACAAATATCTAGGATTGATAGTATGTTTAATAATAATAATCTATTATCAAAGCGATATTGTTGAAAATATGCTAAATACTGATGATATTATGGAAAAAATGGTTGAAGAGTTTGAAACCAAGAAAAGAGAAAAGGAAGATTCTTTATTAGTGGAAAATATGCAACCAATGAATCCTAGTTCATTAAATAATGATCGTATTATGTCTAAAGTTAATGATGTATATAACCAAGAGGTATCTAATTATGAAAATAGTATTGAAGGTAAGGAATTGAAAGATACATTTATCAAAGAAAACTGTAAAGGTAACAAATTATTTCATAAAAATATGATTGTTAAACCCGAACAGACCAGCTTAATATTTCCTGAAATAAAGTATCAGGATACACAATGTAATATTTGTGATAAAACATGTAATTTTTCAATTGAACATCGTCAAAAAACGGAAACGGAATTGATATCTAAATTTTCTCGTGATAAAGATATTACTGCGAAGTAAGTTTTTTTATATTATTATTCTATACTATGCTTAATAAAAAAACTACTAACTCTATTTTTGAATATGTTAATAAACAGGTTCAATTATTGAATAATAGTAAAATTTTTGCTGGACTTATGATTATTACACTTAATGTTGTTTCCAAATTTGTTAATATTAAATTAAGTAAAACAATGGAATCATATTTTAAATATACATTTAGTAAATATCTACTAGTATTTACTATTGTATGGATTGGTACACGAGATATTTATATTGCATTAATAGTAATGTTAGTTTTTAGTATAATAAGTGATTGTTTATTAGACGAAGAAAGTAGATTTTGTATTTTACCCGAAGCATTTAAAGACCGTCATCTAACTATGTTAGAGGAAAATGAAAAATTAGAAAACGTCACACAAGAGCAATTTGAGAATGCAAAAAAAACTATAGAACGTTATGATGTACAAAACAAATTAAAAGGCAATACTGAATTTGAAAGTTACAAAATATAATTATTTTACCTGAATATTTTATGCATATACTATAATTAGTATAGTATATGTCATTATCAATTTCTGTACGGGAGTTAAATATTAAATTATATACGAATAGGCAGAATGACTTAGATAAAAGTGATTTGTTTACTAGCTCAAATTATATGCCGGAACATACAGGGGGGTTTAGTAAACTTCCATATTTTACATTAGATATCTATTACCCAAATGAATTAAATAAATTAAAGATGGCTGATCGAAAACGGTTTTTTTTTAATAAAGATTTTTTCATTTCCAAATTAACAGAATTAGTACCTAATTTTAAAAAAAATAACTTTATGTTAGAAGGATTAGCTGGTAAATCTCCTACTGAGATTAAAGAATATTATGTTAAAAGAGATGAACGAATAGATCATAATGTATCAAAAACTATCGAATTATTATTTCCAACAAAAGAACCTATTATTAATGATAATCATACATCATTTGATTATATCAAAAATAATAAATATAAACACAATTTTTGGATTGACCCATTGAATACAAATAGTTCTTATTTACAATTTGGATCATCTATATATACTGTTAGCAAAACAGTATGGTTAAACGACATAGTTAATCATCCCGACTACCGTAAAATGATTATGGATTATATTGAGTTTTACAAATGGGTAGACGAAAGGGCAAATGGACTTACTGGGGTAAACCGAACGTATACTAATGAAAAAAAAACAATAGAAAAAAATATTGAAATCAAATTTGAGGTGTTTAAACAAAAATTTCTAGAATTTAAAAAACCAATCAACGCCAGTAAGAAAGTCAGTCTTGAAACTCAATATAAGGCACTTCATAATATAATAAAGGGTGTTACTAACAGTAACGACTCTTTTGAAATAAAATTTAAAGAATTTTTATCATGGCCATCAAATAATATAGATCCTCCGTTAGTCGCTGGTACTGCACCAGTAAGGTTTGAATGGCTGAATAAGATTGCAGGTAATATCCAACATGTAAGTGCAGGTAATATAAATACTAAACAGTTTAATACTAAAGCCCATTCCAAAGGTGAGTCTCCTGAAATTACAGAAATGTTAAAAATTACAGACGAACTCAGGGCGTTATTTGATCAATATAATAACCATGTAAATTCTAAGAATAAATACTTAGAATATTTAAAAAAACCATTAAATGAATTAAAAGACGCTGATCGAAGTATTAATGCATTTAAATCATCTATGCGAAAATTATCAATATTAATGACATCATCTAATGTTAATTTGCAGGATTTAATAGCTAATACGTATGAATCTAAAAGCAATATTGATGCTGAACAGTTTTATAACCTAATGCGCGAAATTCATACACAATTTATTGAGAATAATAATAATATTAACAATATGGACTTACTTAATATTGGTTTGACAACGATACCAAAAGCTGATGAAGATTCATACGAAATTGCTTTGATGGTTAACTTAATTCAGGGTAAATTAGATAGTAGTAATAAATCAAAAATATTTTGCCAACAAAAAGGCGAATTTCTTGGGAATTTATTAGAAAATATAATAGAAGGTAAAGGTACAAGAACCGATTTACTTAGGAGTCCAGATCGTAATTTATATTCAATTACAGATCAAGGTACTGGTAGTAATTACAGTGAAACATTGAAACCTAAAATCAATAATCCTCAACCCGCTCAAAATGCTCAAACTGTTCAATTAAACATTAATGAAGATGAATTAAGGCGAGGTCTTACCGATTCAAATAAAATAGAGACAGAATTAGAATTAATACGTGATAAATATAATAATAATAATATTGATAGAAATAATATAGTGGCTACATTAAAATATTTCGACAAAATGTATGGAGTAATCGAATTGTTTAAATTATTAAATGAATGGAAAAAAGCAAATATTACATATAAGAATACAGAATTATTAAAAAAACTTTCTGCAGCAATTAGTCTAATAAATGGAAGAAATGCACAAATTCAAATAGATATAACTGTACTTAATGAGAATATTCTTAATGGAAAGGAATTAGAAAAAAAACAAATTTTGAATTTAGAGAATGATATAAATAACAAAATTCTTAAACCTATATTAGAGCAACTAATTCAAACCGAAAATAAAAAGCTATCTCAAAATATAACTGGAGGTAATAAAACAAGAAGATCTAAACATAAAAAACGTATTCGTAAATCTATTAGAAAAACTAAGCGTAGAATTCGCGTAAAAAAATAATATATACAATTAATAATTTTTATATATTATTAAATTTCAATTTATTTTTTATAAAATGTAGGTTTTCCTCCATTCAACTTACCAATTATATCTCCTACTTCTTCATCATCATCAATTGCATATATTACACCATTGACTTCATTTGTAATATAATATTGTTTATTATTAATAGTATATTCAAATACTTCTGCTTCCTCCTCTTCTTCTTCACCGGATTCCTCTACTTCCTCTTCCTCTTCCTCTTCTTCACCAGATTCCTCTACTTCCTCTTCCTCTTCTTCTTCACCAGATTCCTCTACTTCCTCCTCTTCTTCTTCCTCTTCTTCTTCCTCTTCTTCACCAGATTCCTCTACTTCCTCTTCCTCTTCTTCGCCGGATTCCTCTACTTCCTCCTCTTCTTCTTCGCCGGATTCCTCTACTTCCTCCTCCTCTTCTTCGCCGGATTCCTCTACTTCCTTTTCCAACCTTTTAAACAGGTGTAGTCTCGATTCATCCTCTTTTATTAGTTGTTCTTCTTCCTCTTCTTCTTCGCCGGATTCCTCTACTTCTTCCTCCTCCTCTTCTTCACCGGATTCCTCTACTTCTTCCTCCTCCTCTTCTTCACCGGATTCCTCTACTTCCTCCTCCTCTTCATATAAACCGACCATATTTTCCTCAGTTAAATAGTCATTACTAAAACTAATTTTTTTAACACGTTCTGTTATGTCATTTATATTTTTTTCATTAATATTTTCTTGAATATTATAAATAATGTTAGGTGGAACATCATCATTAATGACATCCACAGACGATGTATCAATGTAATCAGTTTGTGTATGAGTGTTAGAATTAGTTCCAACTGATATGTCTACTGGTTCATTTTTAATAATGTTAGGATCAAATTCATGGGTTAAATCAATAATATTGTCACTATTATATTTATTTCTATGTATGGGTTGTCGAAATTCGGGAATAGATTGAATTAAATTACGAAGAGATTTATTCTCCTTTTTTAATTTTTTATTTTTTTTAATAATAGATTTAACACATGGCAATTCCATGATAGCATCATAAGTAGTTTTATACTTGGTGTCCATATTAAACTGTTTTGGATAAGGTTATAGATAATATATAATGAATAATGAAAATCAATTTTTCATTTCATAATACTAGTTTCAATCCATTCATCTGGAAATAAATCAATAGTTTTATTAGGAATGTTAGGTCCAAACCATTTATTAGGGTAACAAACATGTTTATTAATATTTTGATTTAAATAAGCGCCCCACCAACTAAATGAACTATTTGCAATAATATTATGATTACAGCAGCTCATAATTAAAAGTTGTTTCCAGTCACAAATATTATCATCAACTTTTATAAATGAAATATCATCGAAGTGTAATATTAATTTGTTAATAATTTCATTAACAATTTCATTATCTTTATTTTCGCAAAAATACAAAATGGTAATTTTATCATCAATAAGACATTTAAGTTTATTAATAGCATTAAAATAATATTGAAAATTAAGTAAGGTATATATATGTGTTAATTTAAGATAATCACCAAATCTAAAATGCATACTAACATTATTATAAGTATTAAAATATTTTGGATAGGATAATATAATATCTTGTTGTTGGGTGTGAAGATTAATTAATGAAAAAATAGTTTCCTGATTTCTAATAAAGTATTTATAGCTTTGAAAATATCCATTAAGCATGATATTATTATTTAAATTCGTAGGAATTTCATTAAAATGAAAGTCAGATTCATTAAACCGGTTGAACTTATATAATAATGAATTGGATATTAGATTATTATGAATACATGTAAACGATATAATATTTTGTAGAAACGTATGCCAGTATGTAGGTCTAGTAACGCCAATATTGAGTTCATTGGAATAAGGAAATATGATAGACCTATTAGTATCTATACCGTATGAAATGGTAGAAAAAATTTGAAATAATTGATTACCTAATCCACCCATCAAATTACATGAAACAGTATTCAAATTCATTTGTATTATATTATAAGTATTTATAAAAGTTTTTATGTATTTTAAAAAAAACATAAAAATTTAGAATCCAAAGGTTTCTTTCATAATATCATTTTTATTTGGTCCGGCAGGCTTTTCACTTTGTCGTTTTACCTTATATACACCGGTTCGTGAAGTAGAATTACCTCTAGCCCCGTGTACACCAATATTATCCATATCATCAGTATTTTCGTGTAACTCAGGTAATATTCTAGTCATAGGTTTTTCAATGACGAGCAACATGTGTTCCGTTTTTAATAATTTCCGGTATTCTTGAATAGAAAGATTACCATAAAATTTATCTAAAATATAATGAGGATCGGGAGCAGGTTTAATATTACGTTTAAAATCATAAACTTTCCCGTATACTTTATTTAAAAGATGGTAACGTTCAAATTTAATAGAGTCGTCAATATTTTCCTTTAATAAATAAGCAACTGCACATTCAGGTCTACAAAACGATCCATATCCACATAGTTCACCATCTAATTCATATTTAGGTACATAACATGGGGGTGTGTCATAATCATATGTGCACCAGAAACACGCTGATTTTTTATCAGGATTACTGTTTTTATAGAGTTGTAATTTAATCTGTTTTAGTTTAGCATTGACATCTTTTATATCAATATCATCATCTTCGTTATTATTAGTAACATCTTGGTCCTTTAATTTACATAACGAACATATCGTGTCAATATTTTCAGTTGGTATATTTATATTATTTTCAACATATGCTGATTGTTGTTCTTTCATTTGATTAAATGTAGAATAATATTCATTTTCGTTAGGTTCATATGCCATAATATTAGGTGGTGGTTGAGGAATATATTCACTTGGATCACTAATAATAATATTATTCGTTGTTTTTTCTAAATCTTGTAATGAGCATTTCAAATGTAAAATAATATTTGTAACGGATAGAGTATCATTTTTATCAACTTCAGCTTTATTAATAATTTTACCACCTTTTGGTTTACGTCCACGTTTTTTAGGTAGAGTATTGGCAACTTCTTGTTTCTCAGCATTTATTTCACTTTTCTTTCTACGAATTTTGCGTTTAACAGTATTTTCAACATTTTCAGTATTTTCAGTATTTTCAGTATTTTCAGTATTTTCAGTATTTTCAACCATATGTTCACTAATATTCTTAATAACAAAAAAAACTGTTTATATTGTTTCTAAAAACGTTTTTTCGTATTTATACTAAGTTATGTTGATTATAACATTTTCTACATAACGGTTTATAATTAGATGATCCAATTACTATTTGAGATGTTTCATTAGTAATTCGGTGCGAGAATATAGCAGGATGACCACATTCACATAAAGCTGATAATTTAACAACTTTGTCACAAAATGGTATAAGATCCAAAATTTTTCCAAATTTTACTCTCTTGAAATCTCCATCTAATCCACAAATAGTAACATGTTTTTTAAATTTTTCAACTAAAATCATCGTAGTTTCGTATACATCTTCGAAAAATTGTCCTTCATTAATTAATATATGTGTATAATTAGTAATAACATCTGTTTTTAATATTTCATCTAACTTCATACACTGTATACATGGTATCATTTGTTTATCATGTGTGGATAACATAGTATCATGATATCTAGTATCATCAGCAAAGTTTATAGCTACTGCAGCCAAATTATTACTAATAAAATGTTTATATCTTTCGATAATACGGGTAGTTTTACCAGAAAACATAGGTCCTAAGATAATTTCTAAAGAACCGTTATCCATATTTATATATATGTATGGATTAAAATTAAGGTATAAACGAAAATCAATTTTTTTATTAGTAACAATAATTATATAGAAACAACACTGAATAATTAATAATATATGAATCAATCAAACGAAAATATCCCTTGGGTTGAAAAATACCGTCCAACAACCTTCGATAAGATCGTATTAGATGAATCAAACCGAATTGTATTTAATAATATATTAAATACTGGTTATTTTCCCAATTTATTATTTTATGGTCCACCTGGAACGGGAAAAACAACTACAATTATGAATTTAATAACTGAATATAATAATAGATATAACGCAAACTGTAAGGGTAATGTTATTCATTTGAACGCATCTGATGAAAGAGGAATAGATATAATACGAAATCAAATATATCAATTTGTAAAGACAAATAGTTTTTTTAATAATGGAGTAAAATTTGTAATATTAGATGAAGTAGATTATATGACAAAAAACGCTCAACATGCTTTAAAATATTTATTACAAACATCATTATATAACGTGCGTTATTGTTTAATTTGTAATTATATTAGTAAAGTAGATCATTCATTAAAAAATGAATTTATTTCTATTCGATTTAATCAATTACCAAAAAATGATATACATTCTTTTATTAAAAAAATAACAGCAGATGAAAATATCAATATTGATGATAATACAATTTGTAAAATACAATCGATGTATCATTCCGATATTCGTAGTATGGTGAATTTTATTCAATTACATCAATCACATGATATGTTGGAAGCAAACATTATAACATCTAATATATGGGAAGAATTATATATAAAATTAAAAGATTGTAATATAATAGACATACAAGAATATATTCACTCAATTAGTATTCAGTATAATATAGACAAGAAAACAATAATCAAACAATATTATAATTATATCATAAGAAAATATCCAGATAAAATTACCATTAATTTTTTAAACCAGATAGAGATCGTGTTGCATAATGATTTTTCTAATATTAATAATACTGTGAATTACATGAAACAAATATCTACATTATAAATTAAAAAATTGATATAAGGATTCTATATTAATTATACAAAGAATCTATACGGAGTATATAAAGAAACATGTCAGTAGATGACGAATGGGATAATTTTATTGATAACGAATATAATATTATTGATAGCAAAAACAATAATATAATTATAAATAATCATAATATTCCAGATACTCCTCCTGAATGTGAGGATTTGTATATATCAACAAAAACCAAGGTTTTATTTTTAAATCAATCAATTGATATAAATAATATATTTTGGAAGTTGAAAGTAATTGATTATGGAAACCCAATAGATGGCATAGTTAAAAAACAGATGAAGATTGTATGTAATAATGAAGAAGAATTTAATGAATATAGTAAAAAAATTAAAAATTTGAAATATTTTAAGGAAAATATAATAAAACAAATAGATAATCCAACAGCTAGACGAATTAAATATAAAGATGAGCGAAAAATTACCATAGGTATTTCGAAAAAGGATATAATGAATTGTAGAGGAAAGATAAAGAATGCATTTTATAACTGTTTTGCTATAATTATTAGGTTTAAACATAATAATCTATTTCGAGAAATACACGTTAAGGTATTTAATACAGGTAAATTAGAAATACCAGGTGTATTGAATATAGATATATTGAATCGAGTTAAGCAACTATTATTATCATATATGCAACCATTAATAGAGACACATCTGGAGTATGTAGAAACAAATGTAGAAACAAATGTTTTAATCAATTCGAATTTTAATTGTGGGTTTTATATCAATCGTGATAATTTATACTCCATATTACGAAGTGAAAAATATGGTATTGAAACTGCATATGATCCATGTAGTTATCCAGGGGTTAAAAGTAAGTTCTATTTTAATAATGAAATTGGATATAATTCTGATAAACAAACCGGTATGTTAAATAAAGCAGATAGAACTATGAAAATGAGCGAATTAGACGATACAAATAGATATACTGAAGTATCATTTATGATATTTCGAACAGGTAGTTGTCTTATTGTAGGTAATTGTACAGAACAGTCATTAAATTACGTATTTGAATATATTAAAAAACTATTACATACTGAATTTCGTAATATATATTCACAGCCAGATGTTGTTAGTAAAACTGAAAAAAAAATAAAATTAAGAAAAAAATCAATTACAATGACTAATGACTATTACAAACAAATTTTTAGTTAGTTTACATCACAGGAATATAGCCAATTTACAAACTCATTCATATTCTTACTTTTTAATTTTTTTATAAAATTACTACGTTCTATATTAACTTTTAATAATAAATGTGTATTAATATTGTCTTTTGATGGGATAATATTTGTTCTATTCATGATATATAAATATAACTCATCCAATAAATTACAATAACTATTGTATTCCAACTGGATATTATTTTGAATATATTCTAGAGACTTGCTCAACAATATAGTACTATCTTCTTTTTTTTCATATATGGATATAAATTTAGATAAATATGTTTTACATAATGTTATTCTATCTACTGTAGATATATTTGAATTTTCCCAACATAATAGTTGGTTAGTAATATTGAATATACTATTTATACATAATAAACATTGTTGGCTGTTATAATAATCATTAGTATCATTTAATGATATTATATTATCAAGAGCTGTTGAACTAGATTTAATATTATTAATAGATAGTATTGTTTTTTTATTAACAAATATTATTATATCATTTCGTGTAAAATGGTTGGATAGGTTATTTTTATATATTTGTTCAGTATATTCTATAAAATATACATAAGCTGTTTGCGTATAGTGATGTGCACGTTCTAAACTTTTTAAATGTATTAGAGAATATTCAAATATACTATGAATTATAGATAGACCACTATATAAAATGCAATCATAATCTGTCTCATACGGTATATAATTCATATCAAGTATACTATTCATATATTCTAACACAATTGTATTATATAATTGAATAATTTGATTACATAATTTTAATGGTATTGCCATTTATATATATATATATATTGAAAATATTACTTTTTGGTAATTATATTTATAAAAATAAGTATATAAAGTCAATAAATATAGTAATTATATATAATCATTATAACAATGTCTACTGCCGAAAACAAAGAATCAAATGATGGATATCGATTACCAGATAGTACAACAATGCAACATGTTGCTAAGTTAGCAATAGTAGAAGATAAACCAATTATGTTAGATTACTGGACTGACTCTATTGAACGTAAAGTTCTAATAGGAGTTAAAGAGAATAATGAAAAGTTATTAGTTAAAAATGAAGAAGAGTATACAAGTCCTATTTCCAAAATATATAAGGTTAGTACTGAATATATAATTATGACTGAAAATTCGATTTATATTGTCGATGTTGATATTCCTACTAAGAGAATTAGTTCTTAGATTACATATCATAATATTTTAGAATATTATGATAATTACATGATTTTTTTTAATTCTTCTATCTGTTTCGGGGTTAAACTATTTGGAAATTTTACATCAAATATTATAATTAAATTACCAATATTATTACCTCGTTTCATACCCATATTTGGGATTGTTTTTGTATAATTAGGATATATAATAGATGTATTTACAGAATTATTTATAGCAAATGTGTCCCCATTTAAATGTTTAAAATTTATAGTAAACCCACACAACGCATCTTTTAATGATATTTCTTTTTTATATATTAAATCATCTTTATCCCGTATAAACATATTATTATTTTGTACATTTACTGTTATATGTAATGCCCCTTTCTGTGAATTTAATATGTTACCTTTGTCATTTATTATTATAGTTTCACCAGATGATATTCCGCTTGGTACATTTACATACAATGTTTCATTTTCTTTAATAGTTTCATTATTAGTTACTATTTTTCGTTCAATAATTAAAGGATATACGCAACCATTATAACATTGTTCCAATGATATATCTATTTCTTTTTTTATTATTTCCACTTGATTCATATAATGTCTTCGATTACCAGCAGGTTGACCATTATGAAATATATGTATATTTGGATGCATTTCTGGCATTCCTGGCATTCCTGGCATTCCTGGCATTCCTGGCATTCCTGGCATTCCTGGCATTCCTGGGATTCCATGACCATTAAACATCATATTGAATATATTATTTAAATCATTAAACTGACTAAGATCATTAAAATCCATACCTGGTGGTAAATTATCTATGTTATCATATTTTTTTCTCAATTCTTCATCACCTAATGTTTCATATGCTTCATTTATATCTTGAAATTTTTGCGTGGCTTCTGTACTTGAATTTCGATCTGGATGATATTTTAATGATAATGTACGATATGCTTTTTTAATATCAGCAAAAGTTGCATTTTTATCTACCCCTAATATTTTATAATAATTATTTGACATATAATACTAACATATATAATCGGTTTATATAATATTTTTATTAAATGTTATATAGAAATTACTATATATTACATATAATGGCTACTCCTACCACATTTATAAACAAATATCGTCCGTATTATTTAAAAGATTTTTGTGTAACAGACACTTTTAGAAATGCACTGAGTACATTAATTGATGTAGATGAATTGAATATATTATTTATAGGCAATGGAAACTCAGGTAAAACATCTATGTTATATGCATTAATACGTGAGTATTATAACTTAAGTAAAAATGATGCCTTTCCTGAAAATAATATACTGTTTGTTAATAATCTGAAAGAACAGGGTATTCAGTACTTTCGAAATGATATGAAAACATTTTGTCAATCTAGTTCTTCAATATATGGTAAAAAGAAATTAGTATTAATTGATGATATTGATACAATAAATGAACAAAGTCAACAGGTATTTCGTAATTATATTGATAAATACAGTAATAATATACAATTTATTTCTGTTTGTACTAATGTTCAAAAAGTAGTGGAAAGTATTCAATCTAGATTACATATTATACATATACCACCCCCTAGTGAAATACAAATTCGCAATATTATGGATAATATCATATTTGAAGAAAATATAGTTATCGATAAAGAATCGAAAGATTACATTATAACATTATCAAACAATTCTATTCGTACATTAATTTCATTGTTAGAAAAAATTTATATTTATAATAAACCAATTGATAAAAAATTATGTATACAGATATGTTCTATTATATCACATCAACGGTTTGAATCATATTTAAATCAGTTGAAAAATAATAATTTAGCTGATGCGATTCAAATAATGTATGAAATATATGATTATGGATATTCTGTTATTGATATATTTGATTATTTGTTTGCGTATATTAAAATTACAGATCAAGTTAATGACGATATTAAATATAAAATAACGAAATTGTTATGCAAATACATTACTATTTTTAATATGATACACGAAGATTGCATTGAACTCGCTTTATTTACAGGTAATATGATAGAAATATTAAAAAATTAGTATTGGAAACATTGTGTTTTATTTAGTATAATTTAGTATTTATAATATATATATAATTATGAATTTTTTAATGCCATCTATTTTTAGACGAGCGAAGAAGGCTGCTGCTGATGAGAAAGCTGCTTCTGTTTTTGAGGCAACTGAGAAGGCTGCCGCTGATGCTAAGGCTGCCGCCGAAGCCAAGGCTGCCGCTGATGCTAAGGCTGCCGCCGAAGCCAAGGCTGCCGCTGATGCAAAGGCTGCTGCTGATGCAAAGGCTGCTGCTGATGCAAAGGCTGCTGCTGATGCAAAGGCTGCTGCTGATGCAAAGGCTGCTGCTGATGCAAAGGCTGCTGCTGATGCTAAGGCTGCCGCTGAAGCCAAAGCTGCCGCTGAAGCA
>Ga0222719_10000939_pt1 | contig 28989 bp, 29 predicted proteins | sample C33_34DmetaG_FD_165039 | JGI IMG/M metagenome (GOLD analysis project Ga0222719, IMG submission 165039) | Estuarine water microbial communities from San Francisco Bay, California, United States - C33_34D | ecosystem: Environmental > Aquatic > Marine > Unclassified | place: USA: California...
ATAAAAATTAGTAATATTAAGTCCATGTATGAAAAAAATAAGACGGAACAAGCAAGATCAAAACTAGAAAATTTAGATGAATTAGTATCTGCCGCCCAAGAATTTTTAAATGTTGATACGGATGAAGACGAAACAATTCTTGATGCTTTTCTAACTCACACTTCCTTGGAATCTGGAGAAGGCCAAGGAAGCGAATGGGATGATTGTGTACAGATGATGACTCTTCATTCTTCAAAAGGATTGGAGTTTCCAGTGGTGTTTTTAGTTGGGCTAGAAGAAAATCTTTTCCCGAGTAGAATGTCTATTGAAGAGGACAATTTGGAGGAGGAAAGAAGGCTTTGCTATGTCGGAATAACTAGGGCTAGAAAAAAACTTTACATCTCACATGCTCAAATGAGGCGTCAATATGGTTCTGAAAATTACTGTATGCCATCAAGATTTTTAGACGAGATGCCTGAAGAAGTTATTGAGGAAATTGGATTCAGCCCCAAAAAATTTTTTAGAAGAGAGAATACCTCGATGCCGAAAAATAGCTTTAAGACTAATGTAATCATGGGCAAAAGAGTTATTCATAAAAAATTTGGAGAAGGCGTGGTAATATCAACTGAGGGTTCTGAAGCTAATACTAGAGTTCAGGTTTCTTTTGATGAGGTCGGAATTAAATGGTTGATATTAGCTGTTGCCAATCTTGAAATTATTTAAAAATAGGCGGATTTATGAAAAGAAGAGAATTTTTTAAAAAGTTTAGCAGCATTGCCTTATTGGGAGCATTGCCCGCAACATTAAAAGCAAAAAATACAAAACCAGAATATAAGTGGAAGATGGTAACAACATGGCCTAAAAATTTTCCAGGTCTAGGAACAGGAGCTCAGTACTTAGCTAATACAATCAATAAATTATCTGGAGGAAGAATAAAAGTTACAGTATATGGTGCAGGAGAGCTAGTTCCAGCTTTTGAGATTTTTGATGCGGTTTCTAATGGGGTTGCTGAGCTTGGACATGGGTCTGCATATTACTGGAAAGGAAAAAATGATACTTTTCAATTTTTTTCTACGGTACCTTTTGGTATGACGGCCAATGAAATGAATGCGTGGTTGTATAAAGGCGGGGGCATAGAGCTTTGGAATCAAGCTTATGAAGATTTTAATTTGGTTCCTATGGCTGCTGGTAATACAGGAGTTCAGATGGGCGGGTGGTTTAATAAAGAAATTAATTCTTTAAGCGATTTAAAAGGGTTAAAGATGAGGATCCCAGGACTCGGAGGAGAAGTTTTAAAGAGAGCCGGAGGAACACCTGTGAATTTACCAGGCGGTGAACTATTTACAGCTTTAAAAACTGGGACAATAGATGCGACTGAGTGGGTTAGTCCTTATAATGACTTGGCATTTGGATTGCATAAAGCTGCAAAATTTTATTACTACCCAGGTTGGCATGAACCAGGAACAACGCTCGAGTGTTTTGTTAACAAAGATAAATATCTTGAATTGCCTGAGGATTTAAAAAGTATAATTCTCGGGGCATCAAAAATGGCTAATTTGGATATGCTTTGTGAAATGATAGCAAAAAATAATGAAGCTCTTAAAATACTGCAAAATAAACACAATGTTGATATAAGGCCTTATCCTGAAGAGGTTCTCAGTGAATTATATGAAATATCGAAAAATGTTGTGAAAGAGTTATCATTAGCAAGCGATTTTGCAAAAGAAGTATATAATTCTTACTCATCTTTTCAAGAAAAAGCTAGAGATTGGAATGATATATCACTTAAATCTTATTTAAATACTAAGAAATAGAAAGTCTGTACCAAAGACTATTAATAATTTATAATATAAAAAATCTAAGTAGATATATTATCTATAAAACAAATGTAAGGAAGTGGGGAAAATGCAAGAATTACTATTAAATCAATGGTTTAATTATACAGTTTTATTACTAAATGCAATCGTTGCGGGTCAAATACTATGGATTGCAATTAATATAAAGGCATCAAAATTACTACAATACACAATTTTCACCCTAGGTATGAGTTATGCAATAGCAATTGGTGGAATTTTCAAAGCTCCAGGCTTTATATTAAATCCTGAAGTCGAAGTATTTTGGTTATTTATAAATGCACTATTTGGTCTTTTTGTCATTTATTCTTTTATAAGAAACTCTTCCTTACCATCGCTTGCATCATATGCGTCAATAGTTTTTGCTTTAATTGGTTCCGTTACAGTTTTTAGCGGTATCTTGGAGTTCGGTATGAGATACATGCCAACAATCCTATTTTTTACAATATGTGTATATTCCGGCGTTGGATTAATTATATATCAAGTTAAAGTTGCTACAGCTCAAAAAATACAAAAAAGACTCTCATATATAGCTGCAGGCATAGTATTCACAATCGTATGTTTTAATGCATTTGATGCTTATACTCTTGTAAGAGATACAGCTTATACAGGAGTATCAGAAGGTTGGGAAGGTGGCGTTACTGAGCAACAAGACGAGCTTAGTAATTAATAGCTAGCTAACCAAAAATTTTATTGGGTAACCAGGTTGTGATTTCCGGAAATATTACTATTAATATTATAGTTATGATCTGAATTACAATAAATGGTATTACGCCCTTATAAATATCCAAAGTATCTATATTTCTAGGAATTACACTCTTCAGGTAGAATATCGCAAATCCAAAAGGCGGTGTTAAGAAAGAAGTTTGAAGGTTAATCGCAATTAATATCCCCAACCATATTGGGTCAATACCCATTGATAAAAGTATTGGTGCAACTACAGGAATGACAACGTATGTAATTTCAATAAAATCTAATATAAATCCCAAAAGAAATATTGCAAACATGACAATAGCTAATTTCGTATAAACATCACCCGGCAAACTAGATAACGTATTATTTATAAAAATGTCTCCTTCTAGACCCCTAAAAACTAAAGAAAATATAGTAGCGCCAATTAGTAGTATAAAAATCATACTTGTAATTTTTGATGCTTGAATAAGAACATCTTTTATAATGTTAAAACTAAATTTTTTATTAATTATTGCTAAAATTATAGATCCAATTGCTCCAAAAGAAGATGCCTCAGTAGCAGTCGTGATGCCTGATATAATTGATCCAAGCACGATAAGTATTAAAAATATTGGAGAAAATAGAGATATTACCACTTCTTTTAAACTAAATTTCTTTTGTATTCTATATCTCGGAATTAAATCTAATCTAAAATTAGAAATATATAATATATATAATATATAAAAGGCTACAAGAATTAATCCAGGAAATATTGCGCCAGCAAACAAGTCACCCACCGAAACACTTTCTTGAGAAAACATCCCTAGCATATTTTGTGCTTCTTGATACGAAGATGATATAACATCGCCTAAAAGTATTAAAATAATGGAGGGTGGAATAATTTGCCCTAGAGTTCCAGAAGCTAAGATGGTCCCAGTGGCAATTTTAACATCATATTTTTGCTTTAACATCGAAGGAAGAGATAAAAGTCCCATAGTTACTACCGTAGCACCAACAATTCCTGTGCTTGCAGCAAGAAGTGCACCAACAATTATTACCGATATACCTAGCCCACCTTTAATATTACCAAATAAGGAAGACATTGATTCTAATAGTTTTTCTGCAATTTTAGATTTCTCTAACATGATTCCCATAAATATAAACATTGGGATAGCAATCAAAGTTTCATTGGTAATAATTCCAAATATCCTGCTTGGTAATGCAAAAAGGATAGATAAATCAAAATTACCAGTTAGACTGCAGAATAAAGCAAAAATTATAGATACTCCAGATAATGTAAATGCTACTGGGTAACCAAGCATTAAAATAATAACTACAAATATAAATAATAATGATGCAAGCACTAAATATCTCCCCTGCCAGAATTCTTAATTAATTCAGATACTGCTTGTAAAAACAATGTAACCGACATTAGTATTATATAAGATTTTAATATATAAATGATTGGTAAACCGCCTGCTTCTCTAGAAGACTCGAGCAGTATTATTGATGAAAGGACATAATCAAAGCTAGTAATTGTAATTAATATACAGGTAGGCAGTAAAAAAAAAATTGTTCCGTAGAAATTCACCATCTTTTTTTTATTGCTAGAAAATTTATTGTAAAAAATATCTATTCTTACATGCGTATCATTTTTTAAAGTATATGATGCGCCAATTGTGAATATTAGAGCATGCAAATAAATTGTGATTTCTTGAAATGCTATATTTCCGAAATCAAATATATACCTCATGAACGCTACTAAAAATGTAATTAAAATCAATGGGATAGCAAGATATGCAGTTAAAATACCAATTTTTTCGTTAAAAACATCAATTTTTTTTGAAACTTTATCCATAGATTTTATATCTTTAATTCATAATTTTTTTTAATTCTATCGATTAAAATAGATTTGAATTTATTTGGATCATGTTGATGCGTTATTTCACCTGCAGTTGGAAAATATTTATCATGAAGCCTCGACAACCAAAACCTTAGCGCTGCGTGCCTCAAAACTTTTGACCACATTTGTTTTTCTAAAACCTCTATTTTACGTTTTCTATTATAAGATTTAATAATCGCATTTTGTCTATCAATGTTAATTGATATATCATTATTTAAGCACCAATCATTAATAATAATTGCAAGGTCATAGAGATAGTAACCATTGCATGCGTAATAAAAATCAATGACTCCCGTTAAGTTATCACCAATAAACATTGAATTATCTCTAAATAAATCCGAATGAATTATTCCAGAAGGGAGACTTTTGTTTTCACAATAAACTTGATTTTTTATTTCTTGATTAATTAAGTTTATATCATCTACATCTAAAACAGAATTTAATTTTTCGGAGGTTTTTTGGAACCATTTAGTATCCCTAAGCCCATTGTTGTTCCCAGAATATTTCTTAGAATATAAATGAATATCCCCTATGGTTGAGCCAATCTGTTCACACATTTTGATTGTAGGAGTTACATTTGTAATAGTTTTTCCTGGCAACAATGAAAAAATTGATAAAGGTTTTCCCTTAATTTTTAATACACTGCCTCCGTCCTTAGTTTTTATAGGAATAGGACACTTTATACCGTTAGTTGATAGTGTGTCCATAAGCTCTATGGCATAATTTAAATTTAAATCAGGCTCTTCAAAAATTGTTAATATATATTTATTTTGCGAGGTGGTTAAAAAATAATTTGAATTTGTAATTCCTTCATTAATTCCTTCTATTTCTATAAAACTACCTATATCGTAACGATTTAGTAATTGTTCTAGTTCTTCTTTTGTAAGTCGTGTATAAACAGACATAGGATTCTTATAATATTTTTTAAGTGATTATAGAATATAGATCGTATGAATGGAAAACAAAAAGAAGATTATTTGGTTTTAATAGATGGAACAGCCTATTTATATAGGGCTTATCATGCTTTACCCCCATTAAAAAATGCGAAAGGAGTAAATACAGGCGCAATTCATGGATTCTTAAAAGCTTTAAATAAAATAATGGAAGATTTTAAACCAAAGCATATTGGCATAGTGTTCGATGCAAAAGGCAAGAATTTTAGACATAAAATATATAACCAATATAAAGCTAATAGATCATCAATGCCTGAGGATTTAGCAGAACAAATACCAAAACTGTATCAAATATTAAAGCTAATGGGCTTTCCTCCAATAATAATTGACAACGTAGAGGCTGACGATGTTATTGGGACGCTATCAAAAAAATTTAAAAAAATAAGTGGGGTTAAAATTTTTTCCGGAGATAAAGATTTTGCTCAATTAGTTAATAAAAATGTTACTTTAATAAATCCAATGTCATCAGACATTATGGATGAGAAAGCTGTTAAGAAAAAATTTGGAGTTGAACCGACAAACATTATAGATTATTTGGCTTTAGTAGGAGATAAATCAGATAATATTCCCGGAGTGCCTGGAGTTGGCAGTAAAACCGCATCAAGACTAATAAATAAATATGGTGATGTAGAAAGTATTATTCATCAGAAAGATATAATTCCTGGGAAAGTTGGAGAATCGATAAAATCTTTTACTGAGCAATTGAGGCTCTCTAAAACTTTGGCAACAATCAAACTAGATGTTGAATTACCATTAGGTTTAAATGATCTTGTTAAACATGACTCCGAGAAAGAAAGTTTAATAAAAATACTTAAAGATCTTGAGTTAAATTCTTTTTTGAAAAATAAAAATAGCGATGATGCTAGAGAGACCCCAGAAGTCAAAAAAAATAATGAAATAATTAACAACTTTGACGTATTAACAGATAAGAAAATATTTTTAGATGTATTAAAAAATATTGAGAAAAAAAAATTTATAGCTTTTGATCTCGAAACAACAAGTCTTGACTATATAAAAGCAGAAATTGTAGGCATTTCATTGGCGCTTGATACCAAAATAAGCTACTACATACCCGTTGGCCATGAAGAACAATCTAAATACAAACAGCTGCCAGAAAAATTTGTGTTAGATAGATTAAAACCAATTTTAGAAAATAGTGAAATCAAAAAGTTAGGGCATAATTTAAAGTATGATAGAAATGTATTATTTAATTACAAGATTATACTAAATGGAATCAATCATGACTCAATGCTTTTATCATATATATATGATTCTACCGCAATAAGACATGGTCTGGACGATGTGGCCGAAAAGTATTTATCTTATTCGACAATCCATTACGAGGATATTGCTGGAAAGGGTGCTAAACAAATCCCTTTTTCAAAAATAGATATTAAGACTGCTGCAGAATATTCTTGCGAAGATACATTAATAAGTTTTGAATTATATAACTATCTCTGGAGCAAGGTATCTAAAGATAATAATATTACAAAGATATATCAAGATATAGAAATGCCATTATTACCAATTTTATCTAACATCGAAAGAAATGGTGTGCTAATTGATGCAAAAAGACTATTAAAACTGAGTAAAGAGCTTGAAATAGAATTAAAATCTATTCAAAAAGAATGCTTTAAACTTACAAAAAAAGAATTTAATTTAAACTCCCCAAAACAATTACAAGAAATTTTATATGTAGATTTAAAGATACCCGTTTCGAAAAAAACTCCAACCGGAAAACCTTCAACTGATGAAGATACACTGCAATTTCTCTCTGCATCTCATAAGTTACCAAAACTAATTTTGGATTTTAGATCCTTAAATAAGCTTAAAACTGGATATACTGATAAGTTGCCATTACAAATTTCCGAAAAAACTGGAAGAATTCATACTTCATATCAGCAGGCAATAACAGCGACAGGAAGATTGTCTTCTACAGAACCAAATTTACAGAATATTCCAATAAAAAGTCCGCAAGGTAAAAAGATAAGAAACGCTTTTATAGCTGAAGAAGGAAAAAAAATATTTGCAGCAGATTATTCTCAAATTGAATTAAGAATAATGGCACATCTTTCTAGAGATGAAAATTTATTAAAAGCATTTACAAATAAAATTGATGTTCATTCGTTTACTGCTTCTGAGATTTTTGACATTGATATTAAAAAAGTTTCACCTGAAGACAGAAGGGCTGCAAAAGCCATTAATTTTGGTTTAATTTATGGAATGTCGTCTTTTGGTCTTTCAAAACAACTTGGAATTGCGATACCGGAGGCAAAAGAATATATGGATATTTATTTTAGAAGATACCCAAAAATAAAAAATTACATGAATGAAATAAAGCAATTCGCAAAAGAAAATGGATACGTTGAGACTATGCATGGAAGAAAATTATACTTGCCGGAAATCAATTCTAAAAGAGCGCAGATTAGAAATTATGCAGAAAGAACTGCGATCAATGCGCCAGTCCAAGGTGCAGCAGCAGATATAATTAAAATTGCTATGATAGAAATAGATAAGTGGCTCATGCAGAAAAAATCAAAAACTAAAATGATTATGCAAGTTCATGATGAGTTAGTTTTTGAAATTCATGAAGATGATATTAATCAAGAAGTAAAAAATATTGTTAATATAATGCAGGATTGCGTAAGTCTTGATCTTCCTTTAGAGGTAAATTACGGAATTGAAGATAATTGGGGAGATGCGCACTAATTTTGGTTTTTCAAATTTTCAATTATTTCTAAAACATCATCTACACCATCTCCATTTTTTGCTGAGAAAGTTTGTATATTTAATATATTTTCGTAGTCTTCCAAATAATTTTTTGTTTTTTCTTTTACCTTGAATTTTTCGCTATTACTAACTTTATCTGATTTTGTCAGCATGATATTAGCTTTTATATTAAAACCTTCACATAGTTCAAGCATAGCCTCGTCTAATCTTCCCAGACCTCTTCTTATGTCTACAGCAATAAACATAGATGCAATATTTTTTCTACACTCCAAATAACTCATGACCATTGTTTCCCAAGAGCGTTTTATATTTTTTGGGGAATTAGCAAAACCATAGCCCGGAATGTCTACAAAACTAATGTTGTTATTAATTAAGAAGAAATTAATTAGCTGAGTTCTTCCAGGAGTTTTACTAGTTATCGCTAATTTTTTCCTATTACATATTTTGTTAAGCATACTTGATTTACCAGCATTTGATTTACCAGCAAAAAAGAACTCTGAATAAATATCATCCGGATAGTGTGATGGCTTTGTTGCGCTTTTAACAAAATCTGATTTTTTTATATTTAAGGCCATTTTTATTGTTTTTAATATATTGGTTTTTTCTAAAATAGTATACAATGATTATAAATAGAAATATGAAATAAATTGAGGAGAATAGATGCAAAATAAACCTATTAGCAAAGTAATATTTGCTTGTCTGGTATTAGTGATTTCACCAAATTTAGTATCTGCAGATGAGACGGCTATAAAGTCTGGAGAAAAAAAATCTGTGGCATGTACAGCTTGTCACGGAGTTGTTAATAGTAATAATCCAGAATGGCCTAATTTATCTCAGCAAAGTACAAGGTACCTAATTGAACAATTGCATGCTTTTAGAGATGGAACTAGAAAAAATGCACTTATGAGTCCTCAAGCTATGGGTCTTTCGGATATAGATATAATTGAAATTTCAAAATACTATAATAGTATTCCTGCTAAGAGAGGAAAAATATCTGCTTCAGATAATGTGGTAGAACTGGGGCAGAGTATATACCGTGGTGGCATTGAAGACAGGGGTGTGCCCGCATGCATATCTTGTCATGGTCCAAAAGGATTAGGAATAGATAGAACAGGATACCCTAAAATATCCGGCCAACATGCAAAATACCTTTACGATGCTCTAGAAGGATATAAAGAATATTATGATACTAGGGACAAACGTGGTAAAAACTTTGCAATAATGAGTTCTATTTCTTTCAAATTATCAAACAAAGAAATGAAAGCTCTTTCTGAGTATCTACAAGGTTTATATTAAAAATAGATTATGCTAAAAAAAATAATTTTCATTTTTATTGTTTTAATCTCTTTTGTTCATGCAAATGAAAACTTTGAGGCAGGTGTAGACTTTGAATTAATGAATAACAATCCAAGTGATTTTGTAACAAAGAAGACAGATAAAATATTAGTTGTCGAAGCATTCTGGTACGGTTGCCCCCACTGCTATATATTTGTAGATTACTTATCAAAATGGCAGACTAAAAAAGATAAGGATATTGAATTTTTAGAAACACCGGCGGTATTTAATAAAACCTGGCTTTTGCATGCAAGAGCTTTTTATACTATGAAAGAACTAGATAACTTTTCAGAACTACATAAAAATTTTTTTTACGCTTACCACGAACAACAAAGAACATTTAACAGTATTGAGTCAATTATGAAATTTCTTGATAGTCAAGGCGTTGATATTGTAAAGGCGAAAAATATAATTTCTTCAGAGGAAGTATCAAAAAAAGTTCAAAAAGCTAATTATACTTTAGAAACTTATAACATTGACAGTGTTCCTGCTATGATTATTAATAATAAATATAAAATAACTGGTAGAATGGCAAAAACTTACGATAGAATGATTGAAATTTCTGACTATATAGTAGATTTAGAAAGAAAAAATAGGGCAAAATAGACGATAATGCGTCTATAGCTCAATTGGATAGAGCGTCAGCCTCCGGAGTTGAAGATATAGGTTCAAATCCTATTAGGCGCCATAAGATATTTAAATAGTGGAATAAGAAAAGGAAAATACTTAATGAACGATAAACAATTTATGACTTTTTTTTTAGGAGTTATGGGAGTATTAACAATTATATTTTTTGTGATATTTTTTATTGCGCAAATAATTGTCCCGGAAATAAAAACTGCAGATGAATTCACGAATAATGCTGTAGTTAGCAGAATAGAACCAATAGGAAAACTAAATTACTCTGATGCTAGCGGTCAAGAAATAAGCGCAGAAAAAAGTCTTGTAAAAGCCGATTTATATTCTAATGGTGAAGAAGTCTATAATGCTGTGTGTCAAAGTTGCCATACTTCAGGCATTTTAAATTCACCAAAATATGGTGATAAAGCTGCATGGAGCAAGAGATTATCTAAAGGTAAGGCAAAACTTTATGCTAACGCAATAAATGGTATAGGCGCAATGCCAGCAAAGGGTGGAAGGCCAGATTTATCTGAGAAATTAATTGAAATGAGTGTTGATTATATTTTAGAATCAGCAAACTAATTACTTATTTTCTTCTAATTCAATAATTTTAGCTTCTAGTTCATCTATTCTGTCTTGGCATTTCCTTAATAGTGATACCTGAATGTCATATTCTTCACGAGTTACTAAATCAAGCTTTTGTAGAACTCCTTCAGCTCCAGATTTTAAAGTTTTATGCATTTCTTCTTTAGAACTTTTAAGAGATTCAGGCATTATTCCTTTAATTTTATTAGCAATATCATCTACATTTTTGGGGTCAAATTTAAACATTTCTTAATCTTTAAAGTAATTTTTTAAGTATATAATTGATTTTAGCTTATCTGTGTTCTTTTTGGTATAGCTTAAACTTATATTTATTTTGTACTTAAATGTCAATTTTCTCAATAATACATATAGGAAAATATTATAACTTCAATAAATTTTCTTATTGTTATAAATCTTTGAAGTCATTTATCAAGAAGGGCACCTAAAAATATCTTCGGACGTAATTTTTTAAACGTAAAATTTCGAAATTTTAATAAAATCTAATATTTTGGCACAAAGATTGCATATCTATATATGTTAAAAAACATAACTTAAATAAAGGAGATTGAAATGTTTAAAATTTTAAGAAGAGCAATTGCAGGTATAGCTCTATTAGCTACTTCGACAGTTTCACTAGCAGAAGGGTCTGAAATGTCATATAGCGGTAATATTGGTTTTATGTCAGATTATATGTATAGAGGTATTCACCAATCTAGTAGTTCGGCTATGGGCGGATTAGACTTGGAGTACGGTAATTTTTATGTCGGGACATGGTTCGCTGACTTACAAGAAGATGGTTGGGTAGAAGGTTCACATAGAGGTTTTGAGTATGATGTTTATGCTGGATTTGGTTTCGATGTCACTGATTCTATATCGGCTTCTATCGGTTATACCATTTATCGTTACACAGACAAGGGAGCTTCAGCTTTTGATGATGACTACGACGAAGTAAATTTAGGTTTAGGATTTGCAATTTCAGATGATGCGTCAATATCCATCGATTACGCAGTAGGTGAAAATACAGCTACAGACCAATCTGAAACAGACTACGACGTTCTTACTATTTCTATTGATTACTTAGGTATGTATGCATTATTCGGTACCTGGGGTGTTTCAGAAGATGATACAAGCGCAGGGGAAGTAGATGCTGACTGGATGGAATTTGGTTACGCAAGAACTGTTGGAGATTTTGATTTATCAGCTGGATTTGTTTTATCTGAAAAAGAATTAGCAACAGGCTCTGATGCAGCAGAAGATGGTGATTTTTCAAGATTTATATTTTCAATGAGCACTTCATTTTAAGTATTTTTTGAAATAAGGAATAAATAAAAGATTTTCTTAAGACTCCTTACTTAAGACTCCTCGAGAAGCCACAAGCTACTCAATTACAGGGAAGACTAACCACCTTCCCTTTTTTTTTGCCAGATGTATACTATTTATTGAACGCACTATATTTGTGCACATAATTTAAACACTTTTAAAAACTGAACCGATCTTTTTTTATGATAGGGAATATCAAGGCTTTAAAAAATAATTTGAAGAATATAAATGTTGGCACGGTTAATGCATATAGATATATGCTTAAAGTAAATTTTGGAGTAAAAAAATGAAACTAATAATAGCAATAGTAAAACCTTTTAAACTTGATGATGTAAGAAATGCACTTTCTGATATTGGTGTGCAGGGCATAACAGTAACCGAAGTAAAAGGTTTTGGAAGACAAAAGGGGCATACAGAGCTTTATAGAGGAGCTGAGTATGTTGTTGATTTCTTACCTAAGGTTAAAGTTGAGATAGCTGTATCCGATGACATCTTGGATAAAGCTATTGAGGCAATCACTCAGTCAGCAAATACCGGAAAGATCGGAGACGGTAAGATATTTATCATGAATCTTGAATCAGCAGTTCGTATTCGTACTGGTGAGACTGGTTCAGAAGCTTTATAACAAATATGAGGGTTTAAATTATGGAAGGACAAGTAATCGAATTAGCATACGCATTAGATACATTTTACTTTTTAGTAATGGGTGCGTTTGTAATGTGGATGGCAGCAGGATTTTCGATGCTAGAAGCTGGATTAGTACGTTCGAAAAGCACTGTTGAAATTTTAACAAAGAATATAGCTTTGTATTCTATAGCATCAATCATGTATATGCTTGTTGGGTACAATTTAATGTATCCCGCTGATGGTAATGGGGTGATCCCAGCAATAAGTTTTTTCTTAGGTGCGGATAACGAAGCTGCCGATGTAATAGCTAGTGGTGGTGATATTTACTATTCAGCTTTATCTGATTTCTTTTTTCAGGTAGTTTTTGTTGCAACAGCTATGTCGATTGTCTCAGGAGCAGTTGCTGAGAGAATGAAATTATCATCATTCTTATTATTCTGCATAGTTATGACAGGACTGATTTATCCTATTCAAGGATATTGGAAATGGGGTGGCGGTTTCCTAGACGCTGCAGGATTTTCTGATTTCGCAGGATCTGGCGTAGTTCATTTATGTGGAGCTGCAGCAGCATTAGCAGGAGTACTACTTCTAGGGGCTAGAAAAGGAAAGTATGAAAATGGAAAAATAAATGCTATCCCTGGAGCTAATATGCCATTAGCAACACTAGGAACATTTATTTTATGGTTAGGTTGGTTTGGGTTTAACGGTGGATCTGAATTAATGGTATCTAATGTCGGTGAAGCAAATGCTGTATCTCTAGTCTTTGTTAATACAAATGCAGCAGCAGCAGGTGGTGTAATTGGAGCGCTCGTATTTTCTAAATTCTTGTTTGGAAAATTTGATCTATCAATGTCACTAAATGGTGCAATCGGAGGATTAGTTTCTATAACTGCAGAGCCACTTGCGCCAACACCAGAACTCGCTGCTATTATTGGAGCTATAGGTGGTGTCTTAGTTGTCATATCAATTATTTTACTAGATAAATCAAAAATAGATGATCCTGTAGGCGCTATCTCAGCACATGGAACATGTGGAATTTGGGGTTTAATTGCAGTAACTCTTTCAAATGGAGATGCTACTTTGGGTGCTCAACTATATGGAACTATAATTATATTTGCATGGACATTTATTATGGCCTTAATTTTCTGGGGAATTCTAAAAATGATAATGGGCATTAGAATTTCTGAAGAAGACGAAGAAATGGGTGCGGATGTTGCTGAATGTGGCATGGAGGCATATCCAGAATTTAAAAAATAATTGTCTTAACTTTCATAGAAGACGTGCATAATTTTTTATGCACGTTTTTTTTGCGATAAGTTTTATAAAGTTTTAGCAAACTCAATCATTTTATTAGTAGAGATAAAAGCTTTTTTCCTTACATCTTCATTTATTATGATTTCATTTTTCTCTTCAACTAAAGTCTCTATCAAATTATCAAGATTATTCATCGCCATCCAAGGACAATGTGCGCAACTAATACATGTAGCACCTCTACCTCCTGTAGGGGCTTCTATAAGAATTTTTGTTGGTGCAGCTTTTTGCATTTTATAAAAAATTCTATTATCAGTAGCAACGATCATTTTTTTATTTGGCAGGTTTTTACACGCTGAAATTAGTTGAGAAGTAGAACCTACAATATCAGCTAATTTGATAACCTCTTTCGGCGACTCTGGATGCACAAGAACAGCAGCATCTTTATTTTCCTTTATTAATTTTAGTAGCGAACTAGCCTTAAATTCTTCATGCACAATACAGCTAGCATTCCAAAGTTTCATATTTGCATTTGTTTTATCATTTAAATAACCCCCTAAATGTTTATCAGGCGCCCATATTATTTTTATCTTTTGCTTATTTAAATACTCGATTAATTTTACAGCTATACTTGATGTTACAACCCAGTCAGCCATTGCTTTTACATCAGCACTTGTATTTGCGTATACAACTAGCTGTCTATCAGGATACTTTTTTCTAAATTCTAAAAGATCATTTGCTGGGCAATTTAAATCAAGCGAACATTCTGCTTTAAGCGTGGGCATTAATACTTTTTTCTCAGGATTCAATATTTTTGCTGTTTCTCCCATAAATCTTACACCAGCTACAATCAGCATCTTAGAGCTTTGATTTGCTCCAAATTTAGCCATTTCAAGTGAATCAGATACATTTCCACCAGTAAGTTCCGCAACTTCTTGAACATCAGCATGTGTATAGTAGTGAGCTATTATTTTTGCGTCTTTTTCCTTAAGTAATTTCTTTATGAGATTAACTTTTTCTTCTTTGATTTGTGCATCGTAAACAGGTGAGCTATTTAGCACATCAATAGTTTTGGGGAAAGATTCGTTAAGAAATTTTACACTGGTTAGTTTATTCATTAATTATATAATATTCAATATTGTTGTTTTCAAGTTTTTTTAAAGTTTTATTTAAAGATCTTTCGCTGATATAAGGTCCTAAAGTAACTCTTGTCATCAATTTTCCATTTATTAAGCGTTTTTTTATTGTAGGCATGAGGCCTAAAATTAAACTTCTAGCCTTAATTTTATCTACTTCATGTGGTTTTGCAAATACTCCTAATTGGACAAAATATCTTATTTTTGAGGACTCATCTGATTTTATGATATTTGAAAAATATTTATTATTTTTTAATTTTTTAGAAATAGAATTCGAAAAAAAAAATATAAAGATTAAAAGGAAAATAAAAAATAAAGCAATCAGTCTAAAAAAAATATTTGAATTTTTACTACTCATTTATTTACATTTTATCTGGCATATTAATTCCAATAATTTTACTGCTATTAACTAAAACATGTTTACTGGCTTCTATTAGAGCAAGTCTTGCATTTCTTAAATTATCATCATCAACTAATATTTGGAATTTATTATAGTATGAATGTATCTCTTGCGCTAATTCTCTCATGTAATTTGTTAATAAGTGTGGCTCATGCTTTTCAGCAGATTTTTTTATAACCTCAGGATAGAAAGAAAGTTTTTTCACAATATTTAATTCTTCTTCTTCAGATAAAAACTCAAGGAATTTTTTATTATAGTGAAATTCATTCCCATTTTCTTTTAGTAGCCTAAAAATACTACATATTCTTGCATGAGCATATTGAATATAATAAACAGGATTGTTGCTGTCATTTGATTTTGCCAATTCAATATCAAAATCCATATGTTGATCTGATTTTCTGGCTAAGTAAAAAAATCTAGTAGCATCTTTCCCAACTTCTTTTAATAACTCTTCAAGAGTGACAAAATCACCAGATCTTGTAGACATTGATACTTTACTTTTCCCTCTATATAAATTTGCAAACTGAACTAGTAAAACAATTAACTGGGATTTTCCTTTTGCAAAGATATTAAATGCGCCATTAATTCTTGAGACATAACCATGATGGTCTGCTCCCCATATATTTATCACGCGATTGAAATTTCTTGAAATTTTATTTTTGTGATATGCGATATCTGTAGATAAGTATGTGTGATCCTTATTTTCTTTGACTAAAACCCTGTCTTTTTCATCACCTAACTCTTGGGATTTAAACCAAAGAGCATTATCTTTTTCATATGTATTATTATTTTCATGAAGATATTTTATTATATCCTTAAGATCGCCATTGTCTATTAATGATGACTCCAAGAACCAAGAATCAAAATTAATACCAGATAATTTTAAAGTTTTCTTAATATCATCCAATATAAATTTGACAGATGTGTCTTTAACTTCTTTAAATTTTTTTTCTGATAAATTGTTCTTAACATTTAATATGTAATCGTCTATAGAAATACTTTTATAATTTTCAAAATCTGAAATCATATAAGTATCGCTTAAATTTCTATGTATTTCTGCCGCAATATCCCAAATATAATCTCCTTTGTATAAATTTTCATATTCAAATTTACTATTGCTATCTATAAGTTCATGATATCTTTGCAATACTGACAGGGTGAGGATATCAATTTGTTTTCCAGCATCATTAACATAATATTCCTTCGTCACATCGTAGCCATTTTCTTGCAAAAGACTTGATAAACAGTCACCAAAAGCTGCTCCTCTTCCATGGCCAACATGCAAAGGCCCTGTTGGGTTTGCTGATACAAACTCTATTAAAACTTTTTGATTTAATCCAAGGTTATTTTTACCAAATAGATTTTGTTCTTTTAAAATTTTTTCAATAACTTCAAATTGACTAACTTTGACAATAAAGAAATTAATAAATCCAGGGCCAGCTATCTCAACCTTTAGAATATTTTTGTTGTCGCTGATATTTTCTAATATTTTTTTTGCTAGATCTCTTGGGCTAGAATTATAAACATGGGAAAATTTCATAGCGATATTAGAAGAAAAGTCACCAAACTTATTATCTTTGCACAAGCTCACCTCAATATCTTCAATTGAAATATTTTTATCTTTATCTATTTTTTTTAGCGATTTTTTAATTAAATCTTTAATGATATCTTTCACAAAATTACTCAGTCATAGTCAACAGGATCTATGTCAATAGTCCATCTAATATTATTTGAATAGGGTATATCCTTTATATGAGGAATACAATCTTTGATCACGTAATTTAACTGAGCTTTACTTTTTGCCTGTACAATAAGATTGAGATTGTATAAATTTACTCTTTTATGCATAACAGAAGGCATTGGCCCAAATGTTTCTACTCCACCGTGTTTGCTAATCATAATTTTTATATTATCTAAAAATTTTTCAGCATTTAAATATTTACTAGATCTAGCTTGAATTATTCCCCAGTTCCTATATGGGGGTAGACCTAAATTATTTCTTAATAACAAAAGATTTTGCATCCATTTTTCATAACCTTCTTTTATTAAGCAATTCAAGTCTTCGTTTTCAGGAAAAGAAGTCTGAAGAATAACTTCGCCTTTTTTATTGCCTCTGCCAGATCTTCCAGATACCTGAATTAATTGTTGAGCTAGTTGTTCAATGGCTTTTAATCTTGGGCTAAATAAACTTTGATCAATATTCATTACTACAACAAGTGTAACATTAGGAAAATTATGACCTTTTGATAACATTTGAGTTCCAATTAAAATATCGTATTTATTATCTTTAATATCATTAAAAATTTCTTCCGTTTGACCCTTTTTTTTCGTACTATCTGAATCAATCCTAATGATATTTGATTCAGAAAATTCTTCTTTTATTATCTCTTCAATTTTTTCAGTTCCCTCGCCTATGAATGCAATATCATTAGAGTTGCAAGCTTTGCAAATATTATTAAATTTTTTCAATAATCCACAGTGGTGGCACATCAATAGATTTTTATTTTTATGAAAAGTCATATTTAAGTTGCACGCACTACACTTTGGAACCCAAGAACAATCTCTGCAAGTTATAACTGGTGAATAACCCCTTCTATTTAAAAAAATTAATGTTTGCTCCTTATTTTTAATTCTATATTTTATTGCGGATATAACTTCTTCAGAAATAATAATACTTTTCTTTCTGTTGGACATATTTATAACATTGAGAGCAGGAAGAGACTGATTATTGATTCTATTTCTCATTTTTATATGGGTATATTTATTTTTGCTGACATTCAAAATTGTCTCGGAAGATGGTGTGGCGCTACCAAGTATTATTGGTATATTTTTATTTTTAGCTCTAAAAACTGCAACATCCCTCGCATTATATCTTGCTTCAGAATTATTTTTAAAGGATGTATCATGTTCTTCATCAATAATTATTAAGCCGAGTTTTGGGATCTGTAAAAATATTGACGATCTAGTTCCAATTATAATATCGACCTTATGATTTTGTATCAAATTCCAATTTGTAAATTTTTTTTTCGGAGTTAGCGATGAATGATATTCAATAACTCTTACATTTTTAATTTTAAAATATCTCAGTAACTCTGGAATAAGATTTTTTTCTGGAACAATGATTAATGTTTGATAACCTTTTTCATATATTTTATTTTGAATACTTTTATATACTTCTGTTTTTCCGCTTCCTGTAATTCCATCCAATAAAAAACATTCATAAAAATCTAGTGATTTTTCAATAATTTTAATAGCATCATTTTGTTCTTTGGTAAGAACAATATTTTTTGATAACTTTGCCTTATTTATTTCTATAATATTTTTTTCAACTTTGGGTAATTTTTTCCCTTTCCTAAAAAGAGACGGTGTGCCAATACCAAAAACTTGGCCTAATGGAGCGTGGTAGTAATTTGAAATCCAGATAAATAAGTCGATAGTTTCCTTTTCAATCAATGGTTTTTTATCAATAATTTCGAGTATTTTCTTCAATTTATAACTCGAGGGCCCATCTTGCTTTGTTATGTGAACAACAACCCCAATAATAATTCTTTTCCCAAATTCAACGCTAACTCTAGAGCCTGGCTCTAAAATTCCAATATCTTCGGGAATTTCATAATCAAATAGATTATGCAATGGTTTAATAATTGCTATTTTAGCTATATTCTTCATATTCTTTGTACAAAAAGTATTTATCTTTGTATTATTTTTTTGTAATGTTAATGTTGTAGTAATTGTTTTTGGTCATAAATATTTTTATTTTACACCTTAAAATATAAAGGGTCATAATTATGTTGAATAATCTAAATCAACAAATATTAAGAACAGATGTTTCCGGAATGCCTTTAGAATGGGTATCATATCAAGACTCTGTAAGGTTATATTTTAATGATCAAATAGCTTATACATGTGGAAGTAACATTATGACAATTTGTGGTGGGATAAATGCTGTTACTCACCGAAGAAGTAAGGTTGATGTAAATTCTATAATTGCAACATATGGAAATAATAAAAATCTTGCTAATCGCTACTCACCACCGCTAAATAACACTACATTGTTTAAAAGAGATGACCATTTGTGTCTCTACTGTGGTAATAAATTTCACTCGGAAAATTTGTCACGAGACCACGTAACTCCATTATTTCAAGGCGGAAAAGACCTATGGGTTAATGTTGTTTCTGCATGCAAAAGATGCAATAACGCAAAAGCCGGAAGAACTCCAGAGGAAGCTAACATGGAGTTATTGGCTATTCCCTTTGCACCAACCCACGCTGAATATATTTTTTTACAAGGTAAGATTATTCTTTTTGACCAGATGGAATTTTTAAAACAACATTTTCCACGAACTAGCCCACTAAGAAATAGGCTTTAGGCATAATTATTTAATTATTACCAAAAAAAATTTCTTAGTTTGTAGTATATTAAGAAATATGAAATATATATCAGATAAAAACTACTCGCATGGCGATGAGAGAAAAATAGGAGTCCTGCTTGTTAATTTAGGAACTCCAGACGAACCTACTACTTCTGCAGTGAGGCGCTATTTAGCAGAATTTCTATCTGATCCTAGGATTGTAGAAATTCCTCGAGTTATTTGGTGGGTAATTTTAAATTTAATAATATTAAATTTAAGGCCAAAAAAAAGTAGGGATTTGTATAAAAAAATATGGTTAAAAGATGGATCCCCTTTATTGGTGATATCTAAAAAAATAATCGATAAAATAAAAAAAACAAAAAAAATTTCTGAGAAAAAACACTTGGTTCTAGACTTAGCTATGAGATACGGCAACCCTTCAATAAGTGCTGTATTAGACAACTTCAAAAAACAAAATATTAATAGATTGGCAATAATACCTATGTTTCCTCAATATTCAGCAGCAACAACTGCATCAATATTCGATAAAGTAACATCAGAAATTAAGAATTGGAGAAATATTCCTGACATAAGATTTTTATCCACATATCATGATAATCCACATTATATATCTGCATGTGCTAATAGAATAAAGGATTCATGGGTAAAGGAAGAAAAAGCCAAAAAATTAGTATTTTCTTTTCATGGGCTGCCGCAAGTAAATCTGCACAAAGGGGATCCATATCATTGTTACTGTCAAAAAACCGCAAGAATGATAGCCGAAAAACTTGGCTTAATAGAGGAAGAGTATGTTGTGACATTTCAATCAAGGTTTGGAAAACAAGTTTGGTTGCAACCATATACTGATGAAATTCTGGAAAAATTGGCGGAAGAAGGTGTTGATAGTGTTGATATTTTTTGCCCTGGTTTTTTATGTGATTGTCTGGAAACTTTGGAAGAAATTAATATGCAAAGCAGAGAAAATTATCTATCATCTGGCGGAAAATCTTTTAATTATATTTCTGCACTTAATGATTATGAAAAAAATATAGAGTCTATGGAAGAAATTATCTTGGGAGAAATTTTAAATTGGGACAATAATATTTTAAATTCAAAAGATAATGTTGAGATAACAAAAAAAGCTTTTGATGAACAAACGTATAATAAAAATATATGAAATTTCTTTTAATTTTAATACTGCTCCCAGCCATAGAAATATATTTTTTTGTAAAAATTGGCAGTGAGATAGGTGCTATTTCTACTATATTATTTACTTTACTTACAGCTTTTTTGGGAATAGCTACAGTAAAGTACCAAGGAATTTCTTCATTCATGCAGGCAAGACAATTAATAATGAACACAAGCCAGCCTGGTATTGAAATTTTAAGCAATTTATCTTTATTCATATCCGGAGCTTTTTTATTATTACCTGGTTTTTTTACTGATTTTTTAGGAATTTTATTATTATTTCCTCCATTAAGGATTATTTTAATAAAATCTTTTATAGCGAGAGCAGCTTCTAAATACAGAAAATCGCCCCAAAACAACAATAAAAATAAAGATTATATAGATATAGATCCTGACAATTAATTCTTGACATTTCTTCGCCAAATTATAGAATTAGCAGTCTCCAAGAGAGAGTGCTAAAAATTAATTAAATAATACCAGGAGTTATTAGTATGAAAATAAGACCTTTGCATGACAGAGTAGTCATAAAAAGAATGGAAGAAGAAAAAGCTTCCCCAGGTGGGATAATTATTCCTGACAGTGCTACAGAAAAACCTATTAAGGGCGAGGTTGTTGCGGTTGGAAATGGAAAAATTCAGGATAATGGAAATATACAGCCACTAGACGTTAAGGTTGGCGATACAGTATTGTTTGGAAAATATTCGGGTACTGAAGTGAAAATAGATTCCGATGAATTGGTTGTAATGAAAGAAGATGACATTATGGCGGTAATAGATTAAATTTTTTTTATTTAAATAACATACAAAACATAAAGGTGAATTAAAATGGCAGCAAAAGAAGTTAGGTTTGGTGATGAGGCGCGTCAAAGAATGGTCGCAGGTGTAAATTTACTAGCAAATGCAGTAAAAGCAACATTGGGTCCAAAAGGAAGAAATGTAGTTTTAGATAAAGCATTTGGAGCTCCTACAGTAACTAAAGATGGTGTATCAGTAGCAAAAGAAATCGAATTAAAAGATAAATATGAAAATATGGGCGCACAGATGGTCAAAGAAGTAGCGTCTCAAACCTCCGATGTGGCTGGCGATGGAACAACCACTGCTACAGTTTTAGCGCAAGCAATTGTTAGGGAAGGAATGAAGTCAGTTGCTGCAGGAATGAACCCAATGGATTTAAAGAGAGGGATTGATAAAGCTGTAATAGAAGCTGTTGCGGCATTAAAAGATATCTCTAAGCCATGCGCAGATAATAAAGAAATAGCACAAGTAGGTTCAATTTCAGCAAATTCAGATTCTCAAGTCGGAGATATTATTGCTGACGCTATGGATAAAGTTGGTAAAGAGGGCGTTATAACTGTTGAAGAAGGTAATTCATTAGAAAATGAATTAGAAGTAGTAGAAGGGATGCAATTTGACAGAGGTTACTTATCTCCATATTTTGCAAATAATCAAGATAGTATGACTTGTGATCTTGATGATCCATTTATACTTTTACATGATAAAAAAATATCAAATATTAGAGAGATGTTGCCCATTCTAGAAGCAGTAGCGAAAGCTGGCAAACCATTACTTATTGTAGCTGAAGATGTTGACGGAGAGGCACTAGCGACATTAGTTGTTAACTCTATAAGAGGAATAGTGAAGGTCGCGGCTGTAAAAGCTCCAGGATTTGGAGATAGAAGAAAAGCGATGCTAGAGGATATCGCAATCCTTACTGGCGGAACAGTATTATCAGAAGAAGTAGGCTTATCGCTTGAAAAAGCTACCTTAGAAGATTTAGGAACTGCTAAAAAAGTAAATATCTCAAAAGAAAACACAACAATAATCGATGGAGCTGGTGGTGCAGATCAAATTAAAGGTAGGGTTGATCAAATAAGAGCGCAGATTGAAGAAGCTACATCTGATTACGATAAAGAAAAACTTCAAGAAAGAATGGCTAAGCTTGCAGGCGGTGTAGCTGTAATCAAAGTTGGAGCTGCAACTGAAGTTGAGATGAAAGAAAAGAAAGCAAGAGTAGAAGATGCTTTGCATGCAACAAGAGCTGCTGTAGAGGAAGGCGTTGTTCCGGGTGGTGGAACTGCTTTAATTAGAGCTATCTCAGCCATTAAAGATTTAACAGGCGACAATCCTGATCAGGATATGGGTATAAGTATCTTAAGAAGATCAATGGAAGAACCACTAAGGCAAATAGTAGGAAACGCAGGTGACGAAGCCTCAGTAATATTAGCTAAAGTTGTTGAAAGTAAAAATAGTAACGAAGGTTATAACGCTGCAACAGGTGAATTTGGAGATATGATTGCTATGGGTATATTAGATCCAACTAAAGTAACAAGATCTGCATTACAAAATGCAGCTTCAGTTGCTGGATTAATGATTACAACAGAAGCAATGGTCGCAGAACTTCCTGCAGATCAAGAAGATGCTGGTGGTCATTCTCATGCTGGTATGGACGGCATGGGCGGAATGGGAGGCATGGGCGGCATGATGTAACCCATTGGCATTAGCCATTAATGAAAAAGTCCTACAAGTTAGGGCTTTTTTTTTGCATAATGCGATATATATGAAAATAAAAAATCATTTATTAGAGGGTGTAAATTTTCTTAGTTCACCAAACTATAACGATAGACCTGTGGATATAAAAATATCATTGATAGTTATCCATAGCATCAGTTTGCCCCCAACAATATTTGGTAATGATTATGTAGAAAATTTTTTTTTAAATAACTTGCCAGAAACTAAAATTAAGTATTTAAATGATATTAAAGATATGAGGGTATCTTCTCATATATATATAAAACGAAGTGGAGATATTATTCAATTTGTGCCTTTTAATAAAAGAGCATGGCATGCGGGAAAATCGTCTTTCGAAAACAAACAGGACTGCAATGATTATTCAATAGGTATTGAATTAGAGGGTTGCGAAGATATTGCATTTGAAAATATTCAATATATTAAATTATCAGAAATTGTGAATTGCTTAATAGATAATTATGAAAATTTAAATGTAGATAGAATTGTATCCCACTCGGACATAGCTCCGGGGAGAAAAGCTGACCCAGGGCCATTATTTGACTGGAAAAGACTTAAAACCATGATAAAATATAATTAAATATATAAGGAGTATTGATATGATAGGTTGGGCGTGGATAACAATTGGAGCAGTTGTTTTAGCTGTAGTCATCATGCAAATTGCCGCAAGATTTGCTGATTATGACGAGTAATAAAAAGTAAGTTTAAGAAGGTTAAAATCAATAAAAGTTTTATGTTTCTCCTAATAATTTAGGTGCCAAATATGATTGATAAGTTTTTAAAAAATTTATCTGAGCATCCCTGTTCATTATTTTTAGCAAACTCAAAAATTGGCTTAGAAAAAGAATCACTAAGAGTAGATGGTAATGGCACAATTTCGCTTAAAATGCATCCTGAAATTTTTGGATCATCTCTTACAAACAAATATATAACTACAGATTATTCTGAAGCACTAATAGAGATTGTTACCCCACCATGTAACTCGAATAGTGAAGCCTTAAAGTACTTAGAAAATATCATAGCATATATATATAGAAATTTAGAAGATGAATATCTTTGGCCTGCGAGTATGCCATGTATAATAGCTGGGGATAAGAGTATCCCTATTGCGTATTATGGAACGTCAAATCCAGCTAGAATGAAAACAACATATAGAAGAGGTTTGGGAAATAGATATGGTAGGGTTATGCAAGTCATATCTGGCATACATTATAATTATTCTTTTTCAGACAAATTTTGGAATTCATATGCTCAACTGAAAAAAACAAAAAAAAATCTAAAAGATTTTAAATCAGAACAATATTTTATTATATCAAGAAATTTACTAAGAAATGACTGGATGATTGCTTATTTATTTGGATGTTCACCTGCAGTTTGTAAATCATATTTGTCAGGAAAAAAAACAACTTTAGAATCTTTTGATGAGTACACGTATTATGAAAAATACGCAACATCTTTACGTATGGGTGATATTGGATATCAAAATAACAAAGAAGAGGATATGGGTGTTCATATAGATTACAATTCTTTAGAAAAATATACTGAAAGTTTAAATGAAGCAATAAAAAAACCAAGTAAAGAATATAAAAAAATAGGGGTTCATTCAGATGGATACTATAAGCAAATTAATGAAAATATTTTGCAAATAGAAAATGAATATTATAGCACAGTAAGACCTAAGCCAGACCCAAAAATTAAAAAGCGACCATCAAAAGCTTTGTTAAAAGGTGGGGTTAATTATATAGAATTGAGATCAATAGATAATAATATATTTTCAAACACTGGGATTGATGAAAATCAAATGTATTTTATAGAACTTCTAATGATTCATAGTTTAATAGAAAATGATGAAGAAATAACAGAAAGAGAATATAGAGAAATAAAAAAAAATCTCACAAATTGCGCACATAAAGGTAGAAACAAGAATTTTAATATAATAAAAAAAGGTGAAAAAAAACCAATTTTTGAGGTTTTAGAAGAAAAACTAAAAGAGCTGAAAAAAATAGCTGATATGATGTTCGCAATAACAAAAGACAAAAAATATAATGAGTGCGTCGCTGAACAGGAAATTAAAATTAAAGATAATAGTAAATTGCCGTCAAACATTGTGATTGATACGATGGTAAAAAACAAAGTAAGTTTTTATGAATTTTGTATGGAAAATATATGGAAACAAAAAGATCACTTCTCCAAAATTACTACTGATGGCATTATAGCTAAGAAATTAAAAAAAGAAGCTATAGAGTCTATAAAGACACAAGAAGAATTAGAGAGTGATTTTACAGAAAGTTATGAAGATTATATTAATAAATACTTTTTTGAATAATGAGTTTTAGAATAATACAGCTTGAAGAGTTAGAAGTGTCGCTAAATGAAGATAGTGGTAATATTTCCATGTCTTTTAAGGACGCGTTTATTAAAAAAACAATGGATGATGCTGAAGAAAAAACGTTATGGGTACAAAGTGGATCTATTGAGCTAAGAAACGCAAAAGAACAAAATAATTTTTCTTTAAAAAACGATAAAATATCTTTCATAAGTATTAGTTATGATTTTTATACATATAAAAACATATTAATTTTACCTTTTCTAAAAAAAGGGGGAGTATTAGTTGACCTTAAACTGGAAAATATTAATAAAATAATAAATATTCAGTGTGATGAAGTAGAGATATTATTGGAAGGTGATCCAAAATACGTTAAGCACATAAAGAAAACGGAGTAAGTAATGAAATTATATATGGTAGATTATAATGGCGCAGCCCTAATGGCAGTTGGTAAAAATAATAATAAATATATTATTCCGGGTGTTTTAGATAATTGTCCAGAGCACTTTAAGTCTATAGATAAATTTTTAAATTATGATAATGCAGACTGCAGCAAACTAAGAAATTTTATTAAAGCATCAAATTTAGAAGAAATTAAATTATCAAATAGCTGTATTTTAGCCCCAATACCTAAGCCCCAGCAGAATATCATTTGCATGGGCTTAAATTATGAAGACCATATTAAAGAATCTGAGAAGGTATTTTTAAAAGATATAAAAAGACCAAAGTATCCAATAATATTTACTAAATCATCCCTTAGTATTAATTCCCCATATGGAGATATTCCTTTAAGAAAAAATGTTTCTTTAGAAATGGACTGGGAATCAGAGTTAGCGATTGTAATTGGAAAGCCAGGCATTCATATAAAAAAAGAGGATGTGTATGATTATATTTTTGGATATATGGTTTTAAATGATGTATCTGCAAGAGATATTCAGAGAAATCACAAGCAATTCTTTTTAGGAAAAAGTTTGCCAGGAGCGTGCCCTATAGGACCATGTTTAGTGACAAAAGACGAAATTATTGATCCACATAATCTTGACTTATCATGCAAGGTAAATAATATTGTTAAGCAAAAATCAAATACAAAATATCAAATATTTGATATACCAACGCAGATAGAAACAATTTCTAAAAGTACATACTTGGTTCCGGGAGATATAATAGCAACAGGCACGCCAAGTGGAGTTGGATTTGCAAGGACTCCTCCAGAGTTTCTTAAAGATGGCGATATAGTTGAATGTGAAATTGAAAAAATTGGAAAAATTGTCAATAAAGTTGTTGATCAGTCTTACCAGTAATTTTCGGTAGTAATATGGCCTGGAGAGCTTCTCCTATGTTTTTTCAAGCCAATTTTTTTTAATTCTGTTGTCGTATCTTTTACCATTTCAGGATTACCACATATCATAACGTGGGTATTATCTGGTGACATTTTAATATTTGCTTTATTTTCAAGTAGTCCGTTAGCAATATGTTGTGGAATTCTTCCTTTTAATGAATATTTTGAGTCCTCTCTACTAACGTAGCTAATATAAATAAATCTGTCGCCATACTTTTCTTTTAAAAAACTAATATTTTTTTGGTAAGTTAGTTCTTTCTCGTATCTCACAGCATGCACTAAAATAACTTTCTTAAATTTATTCCATGAGTCTTTTGTATTCAAAATAGATAAATATGGTCCAATTGCAGTACCAGTGGCTAGCATCCAAATATTATCAATATTTGGTATCTCATTAAGAATTAGAAAGCCATTACCTCTTGGACTAACATTTATAGAGTCTCCACCTTTTAGTTTTTGTAATGCTGTGGATAATGGACCATTCGGCACTGAAACAGAATAAAATTCAAGAAAATCTTCGTTTGGTGAGTTTACAAAAGAATAAGGTCTAGAAATCTCTTCATTATCAATAGTTAGAGATATTTTTGTATACTGCCCAGCAATAAAATTAACATCTGGCGCATTGATTCTTATAGAATAAAGAGATTCTGTCCAATGTTTGACGCTAATCACTTCTCCTTGTATCCACTTTTCTGTCATAATATTATTAATTCTTCTATTAAAATGGTTATACTATACATACATAAAATATAAGCAATCTATAAAAATAAAATAAGCACTATAATATACATGAACATAAATTATATAAAAGAAATTAATAATAGTAGGGTTTATGATGTTGCGAAGAAAACCCCAATTACTTTGCTTAACAAGATTTCATCAAAGTACAATAATACCGTGTATTTGAAAAGAGAGGATTTGCAACCAATTTTTTCATTTAAGTGTCGTGGGGCATATAATAAAGTAAGTAATCTTTCTTCAAAAGAAAGGCTTAATGGCATAATCGCGGCATCCGCTGGAAATCATGCTCAAGGAGTTGCGTTATCTGCAAGTAAATTAGGCATAGATGCTTTAATAGTAATGCCAACAACAACTCCATCAATTAAAATTGAGTCTGTTAAAAAATTTGGGGTAAGCATTAAGCTTTTTGGTGATTCTTTTGATGAAGCATATGAGCATGCATTAGAGGTATCAAATAAAGAAGCAAGAGTATTCATACATCCGTTTAATGACCCATTAGTAATAGCAGGGCAAGGCACTGTAGCTAAAGAAATTGTTGAACAAAGTGAAGATTCTACAGATATATTCTTTATTCCAGTTGGCGGCGGAGGGCTAATATCTGGCATGTCTATCTACCTTAAAAAACATTACCCTAACTGTAAAATTTTTGGTGTTGAATCTGAAGATGCGCCAACATTAAGTATGTCATTAAAACATGGTGAGCCAACAAGTTTAAGTCAAGTTGGTCTATTTGTAGATGGGTGCGCAGTAAAAAGAATTGGAGAAGAAACGTTCAAAATATCTCAAAAATACGTTGATGATGTAATTCTTGTCTCAATAGATGAAACATGTGCAGCAATCAAAGATATATATGAAGATACAAGAGTGATGTCGGAGCCAGCAGGTGCCTTGGCAGTAGCAGGAATGAAAAAATATATTTTGAACAATAATTTAGAGAATAAAAAAATTATTGCAATAAATTCTGGAGCAAATTTAAATTTTGATAGACTGAGACATGTTACGGAAAGAGCGGAGATAGGGGAGGGAAAAGAACTTCTTTTATCAGTAAAAATACCTGAAAAGTCAGGAAGTTTTAGAGCTTTTTGTGAAGTGATTGGAAGAAAAAGTATAAGTGAATTCAATTATAGATATTCAAATGAAAATTCTGCGAATG
>Ga0222719_10000943_pt1 | contig 28933 bp, 35 predicted proteins | sample C33_34DmetaG_FD_165039 | JGI IMG/M metagenome (GOLD analysis project Ga0222719, IMG submission 165039) | Estuarine water microbial communities from San Francisco Bay, California, United States - C33_34D | ecosystem: Environmental > Aquatic > Marine > Unclassified | place: USA: California...
TTATGCTGATGTTCCTCCGTTGATGGTTGAAGTTCCACCATAAGATGAATTTGAAACTCCGCCGTCAATATTTATTGCGTTGTTGATCGTGGTAGCATCCACGGTGACTACTCCTCCAGTAGTGTCAATGGTGATACCTCCAGCACCCGCTAACTCTAGCGTGCCGCCATCTGTGACCGACACCGTTGATGAATCTGGTGCCTGGACGGTTATGCCCTGTGCCTGGCTTGTGCCCTCGATTGTAAGTGTTGAACCTGTTACCGATGTTGATATTCCCGTGCCTCCCGCGATCGTCAGTGTTTCTCCTTGTTCTACATCCTTGCTACCAGTGTCCGCCGCTATCGCGTGTGATGAATCACGTAGATTGATCAGGGTCGAGTCAATCTGTTCGAAGGTCAACGGTGTGTTGGTGTTTAAATTTTCTGTAGATATAGTGCTCGTGGTCTGTGACCTAGTCACTATCGCGGCCTTGGTTGGCATTCGGGGTCTCCTTTGTAATTACAATGATATTTATTGAATCTATGGATTGGTCTGTGATGAAGATGTGATCCTGTTCTGATACACGCCCGACGATCCAGGATTGTATGTGCCTGAACTTATCCTGCTACCGCCACTAAAGTATATGATGGGACCGCTTGGTAGTGATGACACGCTGGCACCCGAGTTGTAGAACAACGCGATGTTGCTACTACTTGTCAGGTCGTAGTATTGATTCTTGGCCCAGAACTGATAGATGGATCCTTGAAATGCGTGTTGTCCATAGTAACCATTCTGTCCCGTTGGCTTGACTCCAAAGTAGCAATCCTCACTGCTGTTCCCAGTCCATATATCCGTTGTTAATGGAACACCTCCATTGTAATTCGTGGTTCCGGTTGGGATCCATATGTTGCCCCATTGCCTCTGGTTATTGAATACACTCTGTGATAGATTAGTATCTCCTGATCCTGTGGCGAAGTCATTTTGAAAGAATCCGTCCTGTTGTGATGATGATGTGTTGGCTTGGACATATCTGTGTAATGTGGTTCCATTGATCACAAGATGTATCCTGCTGTCTGGTTCCGTCCTGGGACTATACTGCCTGTTGGTGTTGCTGTCCCATTCCGTGCCGCCTGTGTAGCCTGATGTGACCTTTGTGGTTGATACCTTACAACTGAACAATATGTGATTCCATTGATTGTATGTTATGGAACCAACTCCTTGTTGTGTTCTGACGCTGGGGGTAAGAAAGTCGATACCAGAACTTTCAATTCGCAGATTGCCATACGAGCCACTATTGTTGCTTGGATTATAGACCCACCATACCTGGTGATTGCCCGAAGTCTCTCCCGACAACTGCTGTGGATACATCCAAAAACTTATAGTGATTTCGTTGCGATTAGTGTTGGTTGTCCAAGGGTTAGTCGCCAATCTTATGAAGGACGACTCACCAATCGCTTCCGTCCCCCCGTTGCTCTCCGTGTGCGTGACGATGGGATTAAATTGTAGTGATTCCGGATATGCCTGTGCCCCCTGTGAAGGCCTGATGAAGTGATGCTTGAATGAGCCGCCAAGGCCGACCATTAGTTGTAGTCCTTGTTGATCGATCCTAACAGGCTCACTCCGTCATTGAATATGGTGACCACATCCACGGCGTTGGCCGCGGTGCTGAGTGTATTGACACCACCCGCCCATATGATAGTAGGTGTCCAACTCACGGTCCTGCCACCTGTGGCGTCCTGCCTGAACACAAATGTGATGCTCTTACCGTAACTGAAGTTCTGTATCTGGCTGATGGTTATGCTGGAGGTCAGGTTGGCCCGGTATAAGCCCTGTCCGTTCCTGTTTAGGATGTATGTGGGTCCTGCTCCTGGCATAGTGCCTGTGAGTTCCTGGAAGTTATCAACGTAGCCCTTGTTGACCGCTTGGTCCGATGCGGTTGGTGTGGCCAAGTTCTCGATGTAGTTGCCATCCATATCAAGTTCATCAGTCATTCGTATCCAAGCGGAACCCGCATCTATTACAAATCCCCCACCGCCACTGCTGATGGTCGTGCCAGAGAAGGTGAAATCACCTATGTCCGCACCACCGCCTGACACCCCGGATCCGTCTACGGTCACCGTCCTGTTGCTCTGTGAAACTGATATACCGCCCGTTCCGGTGACGGTTATGGTCTGTCCCGCGGTCACATCGGATGAGTTAGAGCCGTTGCTGATGGCTATGCTCTGGTCACGAAGATTTAGGAAATTGCTGTCTAGTTCCGCGTTTGTGAGTCCTGACCCCTTGGGGATCGTGTCCGTGGTGACTGATGTTGTTGTGGCTGTCCTTGTGGTGAGTTTCGCTTTTGCTGGCATATGTTTCCTTTTTCAATATTTACCGGAGGATATGTATCACGCCGTGTTGTTCGTCACAATCCAGGTAAAGGTTGCCGTCACGATCCACCGCGGCTATCTGCCATCCCCGGACCGCGTCGAAGTGTGCGGTGTGGTGATGTGTGTCGTAGCCCAGTATCTCCAGTATCTTCTCCGGATCATCCGATATGTTGGTCGGGAACACCCAGGTGTCACGTCTACGCTTGGGCCAATGTCTAGCCATCCCTACAACTTGCCGAAAAGACTGGTGAACGTGTTGACCGGTCTAACCGCCTTTTTTTTTGTGGGCTTGACGTAGATGCTCTCCACCCGCGGCTTGCTGTCCGCGGACACCAGTCCCTGTGCCCTGTTCTTCATCCTACAGCCGTCCAGTTGGACTATGTTGCCACGGTTCTCCGCTATCACGGCCAGTATGTCCACCCAGTCCTTGAAGTTGTCCATCTTGGGATCCACGAAGGTCTTACACTTCTGTAGTTCCCCGAACTCGTCCGAGTAGTAGCCGTCCAGGCGGAATATGTCGTGTCCCCCGTGACGTGTGGTTATGTCTGTTATGCTGTGTATGGCTATTATCATTTTTTCCTCCTATTGTTCCTTTTCTGTATGGCCAATCTCTGTCGCTCCAGTGCCTCGTCGATCCTATACTGCGGTATGTAGCCCAGCGTGGTCTCATCCCCCAGGAACCTATACTCACGCGGTAGGTCCAGCCTGCGCTTGTGTGCGTGATGATCGGCCTGGTTACTGCTACAGGTTATCACGTGTAGGTTGTCCAGCCTCCACGGCAGTCCGGGATCACGCCTGCTGACCACGAGCTGATCGGCCTGTAGTCCCCTCTGGGCCCAGGTCTCCGGTGTCCATAGTGATTCGAACTCCGGGAACGTGAGCTCCCACAATTCGTTACGGAACCTACATCGGACCCTGAGCAGGTGCCAGGCCCTGTATTGCCGGTGCCTGAGCGGATCCGTGCCCGTGACCCATTGTTGTGGTCGCGGTCCAGTGCCCTTGCCTATGCGGGCCAGGCTGTGCCGTAGTCGTTGTTCCGGACTCATCGGCCCGGTCTTGAGCCCCTTGTTCCAGGGCGTCCTTTTCGCGTTTTTTTTATTTTCTATCATATGACTATTTATATATTTAGTATCTAGTATACACTAGAACTGGCGGCTTGTCTAGATCGTATCAACTTGCTCTTGGATATCCACCGTTTCCCAGCTGGATTCTCCTTGCTCTTTTTGCCAACTCTTGACACGCGATACGGCCTGATCCTGATGATGTGTATCCCACACCGCCTCCCACCGGATGCTATCCGTGCTTCTTTGAATGGTGTAAAAGGTCTGATAGCGATTTAGCCCATCAGGTTGGAAAGGTGGATACGCGACGGTTTCTTCGAGTATTCTGTATTTGAACATAGTTTCTCCTTTTATACGATTATACTACAGATCTGGTTGCTGTCTACCTCCGGAATTGTAGCAAATTGTTACGACGCTATAAGTCAGCCCGCCGTGGTAAAAGGTAGGGGACGGTGTCGGTCCTAGTTGTGGTTGGGATCACACCAGTGTTCCTTGGGTGTGAACGGGTGGACGTTGGGACAGGCCGGCTCACGTGGGACCGTCCCGCAGGATCCTAGGGCGAGTAATAACAGAAGGATAAAAAATACTCGCCCGGGGAACTTCATACTAGATCTTTAACTCCGATCTAATCTGTTCTATCGATAACCTTTCTAGGTATCGTAATAGTTCCACCTTATTCATCTCTGGTAAGGCTTTATGATTACGACTGGCCTGATACTCGGCTATCTGATAGATCGTTAACGCTAGGTCGTCTAGGATAAGACCGTCGTCGTTATCTTCTACCGCCTTCTTAAGGGTCTGGTTTATCCTAGGCGATACGAAGTATAACTCCGAACCTAGTCTTATATAGGCCCTAGTGATGGCGGCTACCACCTCTAGGGTCGCTCCCTTCGGACCCTCCGAATCGTAGCCGGGTTGGTAGAGCTCCCCTACCGTCCTATCCATCATATAGAATAGATCGGCTAGGCCGTAGCAGTGACCGCCCGGGCTCGTCCAGCCCCCTTCGTCCCTACCGTAGTCGCTTAACTCTCGATTGATGATTCCGTCCGCGTCCCATTCCTTTTGTTCTTCGGCCTCGAACTCACCGCTCTTGATGTCTTTCCGTAGGTTCTCCATTACCAGTTCGAACTCTTTCAAGATCGCCTGGTGGGCCTTACGGATCGTTTCTTGGTTTAAGTCCCAGAAGTCTCTAGATCCGGGATCGTTGATATATTCTCTCATATATCTCCTTTTCGTATAAGGTCTATTAGTATACGATCGAAACGATAATCGTTATCGAAAGATAAAGAGTGACCTATTTCGCTCTTTACTCTACTATTATACTACGGAAAGGCGATTAGGTCTACCTCGAATCACGGTAAAAAAAGCCGGCGGAAAGGTCGGAATGGTTTCGTATGGTCCTAATCCGCCGAATAACGGCTGGAAATGGTAATTTTCAGTGAGTGATTGAATCGGTGCCTAATAATGGTGCTAGTGCTACTACCTATCTGACCCTAGATCGCAAAAACAAGCACCTCTGTGTGCTACTAATCGCCAGATATCCGGGCCTTTTCCTTACCGTAATTGGGCTCCGCTAGGGCCTAACGTCTGTGTCGGGTGTGTAGGATCTTGGGCACCGTGTATCGCCATCGCACCTGGTGGTGTATCCTGGGGTAACGGCTCATCATCACTGCCACCCGCACACTGCTGGGCTGGTATATCACTGAGTATATGCTCTTGACGTATGTGCCGGAGTCCAGGTATATCTCCGTCATCCCGCCCTTGGCCTTCTGTGTCTGTCTCTGCTGTAGGCTCAGTCGCATCGTGGTCAGGAACAGGTCGCCACGTGCGCCCCAGTGTGTGTATGCGTTCACGTCCTCGTTCACACGCCCTATGAACTGGAATGGCCTTTCGGTCAGGCACACGAAACTATTCATCGCCTTGCGCTTGGGCCGTTTCCATATGCTTCCGTCGACGCCACCTATGTAGTCGCCGCCCTGTGCCATACATATGGTCTTGAACTGGGTCTGTCTCAGGAATCGCACCAAGGCCGCGAACACCGCGTCTAGGTCCAGTATCTCGCACACGCTCTTGCCCGGTGTGCCCTCGATGTATCTGTCCAGGTGATCGATCTTGTGGCGGAACTCGGTGTAGTCGTCGTCCAACACCACGAAGCTGTCATATCCCAGTCGCTGGGCTATCCTCCAGCACATGTTACGGGCGTAGATCACACCACCCTGTATCTCCGAGTCGTGGAACCTGGCCCCACGCTTGCCCGTGAAGTTGTCCCCGGTGTCCGTTATGTCACGTGCCTCCTCCAGGCTGAACACGTGTGTGATCCCTGGGTGCCTGCGTTCGTATTCCGCACGCTGTGGGTCCGCGTCGTCTATGATGATCCTGATGTCCCCGGTGTAGCCCGATCGGGCCAGTGTGCGCAGGGTGCTTATGTCCCCGGCCCTGCCGTGGCTCAGTATGAACGCACAGAACCTATCCATCTGGATGGTCCCTGTTGAATATCTGTTTCAGCGTGTCCGTCATCTGGACGTAGCCGTTCTCGATCGCGGTGTCTATGTCCGGTATCACCAGTGCGGAGGCCTCCATCAGTCGCTGTGTGGCCGCGTCCGCGTGGCAGTAGTATTCCGCTATCTGTTCGTAGTCGAACCTGCGGTGACGCTGTGCGGCCTGTCGCAGGAACGCCTTGACCTCCTCCGCACACTCGCTGGCGTCTATGGCCGCCACGAGCCGGTCGTGCTGTTCGTTGTTGATGAGTTCGGCCAGGTCTGGCCTGTCTCCCTTGGGCTTGTAGATGGGTGTGTCCACTTTCGTGGTGTAGTCACGCACGTCGTCCAGGCCCTTGAGCCGGTCTATGTCCGCACCCGTGAATCCTGTGAGTTCCGTGTCGCCCACGTCACGCAGTATATTTCCCAGCTCCTCCAACAGCAGGTCGTCGTCCCACTCGGCCAGTTCGTTGAGCCTGTTGTCCGCTATCCTGTATTGGTCTATCACTGACTGGCTCACGCCCGACATAACGGTCACCGGCACCTCCGTCATTCCCAGTGATTGCGCCGCCTTGTATCTGGTGTGTCCCACCACTATCACGCCCTGGTCATCCACCACTATGGGTTGCCTGAATCCGAAGTTCTCGATGCTACGTGCCACCTGCGTGACCGCCGCGTCGTTCCTACGTGGGTTCTTGGGATAGGGTCGTATTGAATTTATTGATCTCTGCTCGATGTCCATTCCTATGTCTCCTTGTTGGCGATGTGGGATCGTTGTGTATATACGCCTTGTAGTAAGGAGCACGATCCCACACCTGATATGCCGGAGTGTATGGCCACCGTGTTAGACTAACACAAATGCGATGGACTCACGTGTCATCGACACTCCAAATTTATTTATAGTGGGTTGTTTAAGGGATCGCGTTTCGCGATCCGTAAATGACTTGCGTCATTTACCTTGTTGTCTTTTGATTGCGGGAGGATCGTTATGCTTTATGTAGATCGAACCCATAGTTCGGCTATTGCTAGCCGAACTGAAACTTTATGTGAGTCTCACCCATCTGTAAGTCGCTGTATTGTAACCGGGCGGTAGTGGCTATACCCGTTCGCTCGTTCTATCCTACGCGATCTAGACTGATCTTCTTACAGTAATCTTAGTCTAGACTGGTGTTGCTTTTTCTCAGAGCACCTTCTTTTAGTTTTACTCAATCTCCTAACGGGATTCACCTGTCGCCTTGTCGGCCGCATTTCCCTGGACTTTTGTTTTTTTGTAAGTATATAGTCTAAATGTAAATACGTCTAGTAGAAAACGGTTTGAAAAATTAAATACACTGGGTCATTGATCTCCGGCCAGTAGGCTTTCCTAAATCAATGGCCCGTTGGTAATTACGCCCCACGAATTGGCAAGGAAGGTAATAATGGTAGAAAAGGTGACATTGGTATGGATGAACGGCCCTAGCCAGTGCGATTGGCTTCACCTACCTAGGTTCCCCGTGGAGATAGGTTGTAATTTCTTCGCTGACGTAAGGCCAGTAGATCATATCTGTTGCTACGACACACGTATGAAACCACACATCGACCACAAACCCAACATAACTTATTGGTGCCAAAACGGCCAGCGTAGTCAAGGGTGGCAAGAAGTCACATACACCAACATAGAAAATCCAGAGAACAGCGGTATGATGGCGATCAAGCTAGCCATCAACCTAGGCTACTCTAACATAAGGGTGGTTGGATGTGATTGGGGAGTGCGTGATGAAAGCGTATTCGAATCGCGTTATGATAACCTAAACCCAGGTAAGAAATATGATAACCATAGTCTAAGTCTATTGCGGCAGTGGGCAAAATTTGCCGATATAAAATTCCTCAGCAAACATCCGATAGACGTCCCAGTGCCACTCGTTTCTGATCTGGAGCGTGTATAGTTGATACCGGTTCTCTGAAAAGGTGCCATTTACAGGTATGATGATTGCCTTCGCACTTGTTTTTCAATTTACTACATTGATAATAGCCAAGGGCCGCTATCTTGATGGCCAGCAAACTAGCCTTCATTAGGTAACCGAGTAGGTCGCGGCCACCGCGTAATCACTTCTCCTGTCTAATTCATTACGTGCCGCCACCCTGACGTCCCATTGATCACCGGAGCTCACAGGCCCCCAAAGGAATTCGGTGTCATTGGTGATGCCCACCGTGTAGTAGGTGGAGTCAGCCGCACGCTTCACCTGGACGATGTATTCGGTTGTGAATGGATCAGCAGAAGCGGTCCACGTTACATCTAGCTGTTCCGAGGCAGTATAGCCCGAACCTGATAGTGCCGTGCTTTGTGTGACTGCCAGTGCCGTTGGTGCCGCCACTAGCAAAGGATTAGGTAAGTTGATGGTTGGTTTCGCGGCCGCGGCCGCTTGTCCGTCTAGGACGTAGTCACTTGAATTGTGTTCTGAAGCGGTGAAACCTAAAGTGCCACCTCCCGATAGGTTGATACTTTCAACCCTAAAATAGCCATCGAAAAATATGTTGTTGTTGGTTATCCGCACTAGATCTCCTACGCTCACGTCAGTGGCCGCTGTTGTAGTAGAAAATTGTATACCCATCTTGTTCCTACTGGCCTTGACCAATGTCTCTGCCATATTCAATGCCCTCTCCCTGTTTGTGCAGTGCGGCAATGCTATCTGCTTGTCGAGTGGTATGTTGTTATCTTCAGTAAGGTAGGTGGAATAAACGCTACTGTCAGCCGGAGGCCAAAATACGTCATTGGGTTGGTAGTCCGCGTCTGGATCCGTGTAGGTCACACGCAACTGGTTTACCTTTTTGCTTTTGCTTTCTCCCGCTATCCTTAGGCCACCTATAAGATTGTCTTCGTCTAGACTCATCACTACCGGTGGCGGATTAGGTGCCGCATCGATATCTGTAGGATCACCACCGTGATGTAATTTAACAAAATAACGACCAGCCTGGTATGGCATTATGCCGTTGAAACTGGCTAAGATACTTTTTACATTATTCAGTAGGCTAGAAGCCGAATCTATAACCCCATCGAATTCACTGAACTTGCCTGTGGTGCTTGTGGTGTAGGGCACCGTCTGGTCACATTGTGATGCGGCCAATCTTATACTGGCCCAGTCGAAGTAGTCGTTGCTCAGTCCCTTGCCGTAGGTGGGGGATCTAAGGTAGTCTACCAACACGTTGACGGGGTTGTTGTTGTATACTTCCGTCTCGTTGTCGTAGGTAACGCTGTGTGTCTCCTGTTGTGGTTTAGTAACTTCCATAGTGACGTCCCAGGTCCCAGTGATAGTGCCGTTGGCACTATACAAGGTCAATTCTGGTTCTATGATACGGACCGTGTTCAATGGCAGTCCCCTAAGGGTGTATTCAAGGGTCCTCCTGACCACGCCATCACTCTGCCTTACCGCTGTGTTCGTGATTGCCTTGTATGGATCACCGTCAATTAACTGAATGGCCTGGCTTGAATCACGTAATCTTAACGCCATTCCCAGTTGTCCGTAATTTTCTGTGTTGCTACTGAATTCAGCGTTCATCACTATCTTTACCGCGTGATCGCTTCTTGCGGTCGTAAATCTTATCTGGTTAGAGTTGTCACTGCCGAACCTATAATCGTTTGCCAACGTGATGTTCAATGTCTTTGTGGCTATTGTGTTGTCACCATTGATTGTGTAGCCTTCATCGTTGCTGTCATCGAAGGTGCCGTAGTCAGCGGGTGAGTATCCAGTTAAAACGTTGAATATCTTCCTGCCCTTGATCCTGACCTGTATCTTAGGTATACCTGACCTGAATGGGTTGTTGTCAGCGTCCGCTTGGCTTTCTATCTTCTTCCATCTAAATCTACACGCTAGGTAGGCAACGCCACGTAATCTATGGTTGCTACCCCAACCTGGTGCCGCATCTAACAATGTTGAAACGGTCTGGTCGTCCCTGCCATCGAAGAATTGTGTGATCAACCTATCCTGATACGGACCAGAACTTGGTGATCCTTGGACCCCGTGTGCGTAACTGCTGACCGCCACTTCCTCGTCGTCGATGTAGATCTTGTCTATGCCTTCTACCTGTCCCTCACAGATGGCCAGTGCCACATACAGGTATTCATTGTCTGTGCCGTTGGTCGAAACGAAGACCCTGTAACCGCCAACCCTACGTTGGCCATATATGATAGGTATGTTGCCCACACCTGAATCCTTGTTCAACAATGGTCCTAGTATCTGTTCATTGACCTGTTGCCCGGTCATATCGCCGCCAAAGTCTGGCATTGCGAATGGCGAAGCTATGATACCTACCGCGGCCTTTACCGTGTCCGTGACAAAATCTATAGCGTCATCTAAGAAGTCTTTTGCTTTTTTGAATAATTTTTTATGGAATGGCATTAGATAGATATCCTATACATAATTTTAGGTTTTGCGAAATGCGTTATGGCCTCTGCGAATACCGGACAATCATTACACAAGGTCCAGTTATCAGTAGTGCTGATGTTAGTAACTTCCATCGCCTTCATAATTTCCATCATACATCTCAATAATTTACTGTAGTTTTCTACGGTCCGAAATTCCGGCAACAGATAGATAGAATCAACGACAGCGAAACCGCTATCATCGTAGGCCGTGCCGCCAACGTCAGTGAACACGTAACCTATCAAGGTGTTCATCTTGAAGAGTCCGTAGTCGAAACTTTCAATTGTCTTGGCAATACCGTTCTTTAGTTGCGTCATCAATATATCTTCCCTTATATTTTCAATGCCCTTTTCTAGCAAAGATATCTTTGCTATATCGAATAGTTGTTGTATATCCTTGGCTTGTATTCTCCTTGCCCTTATGTCATCAATTATCATTACGTCCTACCCCATTTTATGTCTGTTTGTATCTGTGGTGCGAATTCGAAACCTACGTCTCCACTGAAAAATCTCTGTTGGCTATCGCTGTTGGTCCTCCTACCTGATACCTTCTCGTAGTCCGCGAACTGGCTACCTACGTTGAAGGCAAGTGTGGCAGTGCCTTTAGATTCGCTAATCTGAAAATCCTTTATCGTGCCATCGAAATACTGGAACACCTTTGTTGTGTCTAAGGCAAGGTCATCATCTAATACTGCTCTGTATAAAACTACACGCCTGTCGATATATTCGTTGTTAAGAACATACGCTAGTGTGGTAACATCAACCGCCGTGAACGCTACGCTCATAGACCCTACCTTGATATCTTTAGATTCCTGTATGTTACCTAAACCAAGGAATTGTCCTTGTGCCAGGTAGGTGTTTACACCAGCGTCTGGTGCCGTAGCACTATCGTAGCTCAAGTTGATGAATGTGTTGTTGAAATAGATAGGTGTGGCCAGATGTATTTCTATTAGGTCGGCTACCCTTTGTTGCCGTCCCGAAAGCGATGTTATCAATCCGGATGAAAGACGTCTTGGCATTAGTGGTCCTCTGCTAAAGTGATTTGAATCTTGGCCGTTCCATCAACGTCGGTCTTGAAGCCCGTCCTATCATTTGTCAACATAACCTTAAAAGGCACATTGTTGTATACTATTGTTGTCGTGTTATCTACTTCGTGTTCAAGGTGCGGTGTGAATTCGAATGTGTCCTCCGAACTAAGATCTTGATTGACGTCCGCTGTCAGCATATAGACCTTGTCGTGGTTTGAAAATTTTATAAAATCACCCGCGTGTAAGGTGCCGCCACCCTGGTTTGCCTTTATGCTTTTTACGCCCGCCGCAAAATCTTCAGTGACGGTCGGTGTTCCGGTGGCATTGGTGCTTCTCGTGGATCCGTAGATAGGTGGCACGATGGTAAAATTACCTAACATACCTTCTTGCTTGGCAAGGAAAGCAAATAGTTCTCCTTGTTCGGAACGGTCTAGTGCGTGACTGGTAAGCTCTAATAACCAATGCTGTGCCCCAACCGCTTTCCTAAATGTTATACCACTGATGCTTTCACTAATCCTAGTGGTAGTTTCACTAGTGATAGATGCTGATGCGAAATAGTTCGTTGATAGTGTTCCACTCATTATACTAGACTCCTTTGACCGTTTTCATTTAGTGCTTCGTTTATCACACCAACTATCGTGTCCTTGCTCTCTGTTAGCATCTGATCGAAGCTCTGTGCGTCCACGGCGTTGATATTGAAATTTACTGTGACTTCTTGTGTGCCACCTAATTGGTTGTTCGGAGTAACGTAGCCGTTACCTCCCATCGTAACGACTTCAGGTCCTTTTTCCCCAACCAAATATTGTTGTCCCGAAGCAACGATACCACCCTTGGCCCTGCCTGTGTAGTTTGTGCTCTTTATAGCGTTTATCTGCGATGCGGTGTAGGCTATTGAAGCACCGGCAAATAGGAACGCTGCTATAGGTCCCCCGACCTTCATTCCATATGCGAATGCCGATTGCGTTGCCGCCTTACCATCGATGACTGCTTCAGCGATACGCACCGCCTTGTAGGCCGCGAATGCTGTTTTATTCATCGTGGCCATATTGGCAAGGATGCTCATACCCGCTTCTTTTTGTATTTCTTTTTTCTGTTCCGCGGTCATATTCTCGATGTCAATCTCGTGTATCTTGTTTTGCCTTATGAGGTCGATGTTTTTCTGGTGACGAGCCTTGTTCTTGGCTAGGCGTTCGTCTTCCATCCTGTGTAGTTCCTTGTGATATGCCTTGTTGACTTCTGTCTTCAACGCAACTGCTTGTTGCTCATCCAGCACCTCCTTTTTGAGTAGGCTGTCAATCCTTTCTAACCTTTCCTGACGGATCCTTTGAACTTCTTGCGATTCGTGTTCGTTCAATTGTAACATCTCGTCTATGAAACCTTGATTCTTTTCCTTGAGCTTGTCTAAAGCCGCGGCCGCCGCGTCATCGGCTTGCGATTGCTTTAATTTTTCCGCGTTAAGTTTTTTCTGGTTTTCTAAGTAATCTTTGATGTGTTCATCCATCTGGCCTTCCGCTATGGCCTTCTCCGTCGCTTCGAGTAACTTGTTAGCCTCTATGGTTTTTGTTATCTCGTCACGTAGTTGTATGTAACCTTCTACCTTTTTCTTGTTAGTTGTTACTAGGTTCTCACCGGTCTTGATAAGGTGTAATAGTGCGGCAGGTAGATCCTCTGGACCCATATTAAGGAATGTTTCATTGACCCTTATGTTTACTTCCTTAAGGACATCCTGTAATTTGTTACCATCATCTATGGCCTGTAATTGTGCTAGGTTTAGATCTTCGTATGGTCTACCTTTCGCTATGTTGTCTAAGGAAACGGTCAACGATTTGATCAGATCGTGATATGTTTCGGTCACACCTGTCGTCTCTGCTATCTTGTTGATCGCCCTGTCGAACGCATCTTTAAATGCGGTCTCGGATTGAGCGAGCGTGGCATTCATCTTAGCGAACTCCGTGTCAATGGCTTTACTGTTCTCTAACATCTCCAACATAGTGATCGCATTCAACTTGCCAGATTGTGACATCTTCCTTAGTTGTCCAACGCTGATGCCAGTCTCCCTGGCCATAATAGAAAGTGCTGGACCAAGTCCTTCAACTAAACTCCTAAATTCATCACCCCTTACTTCTCCGGAAGCCATCGCTTGTCCGAACTGCCTAATAACCGAAGCGGCTGTGTTACCGTCAGCACCCGCTAGCTGTAGTGCCTTAGATAGTTTGCTTGTGACGTTGGCCACACGTTCTTCTGATATTCCTAGTGCCTCTGTTGTGATCCTTAGTTTAGAATACAGGTCTACCGTTGCTCCGAATTCAGTCCTGTTCTCCTTGGCCATCTGGACCAAGTTGTTGAACACCCGGTTCCGATCTACTTCGCCTTTTGTGATTAATCTTAATTGGTTATGATATGTCTGGAAGTCTGAAGTGATGTTCTTTACTACGCCACCAAATTTCAAGAGCTGATTTACCGCGAACGCACCCGCGACCAACTTACCGGCTGTGGCCGCTAAACTGCCAGTCCTAGATAGACTACGATTAGTCCTATTAAGGGCCTTTTCGATCTTAGTCAACCGTTGGGTGTTCTTTGTTACTACATCGATTATCAGTTGTTGTGTCGCCACTAGCGTCTCCTCAATTTATCTTTCCTCATTTGTTTGCTGGCTTGTTCTTGTTCACGCTTGATGAACGCAGACCAAATGTCTAACTCCAACACAGAAAGCTTCATAATATCTTTGATAGGCATTTTCAACCTATCAGCCAACATTACTATGAAACCTAGTTCTGGGTTGGCTGTGATTCCTTTACCGTTTCTTTTCCTTCCAACCTAATATTAGCAGTGTTGATTGCTGTGACCACTTTAAGAATAACCGCGGGGTCCGCTTCATTCATCAAGTTGACCTTGTCCGCGTCATTAAAGATCCTTTTACCATCTTTATCTAACGCTTTGACTAGCAATGTTTCTACCAAGGCTTCGACTGGTTCTCCCTGTGATTGTAACTTCATCACACGACTTTCGTCTTTGAATGCGTATGATTTCTTTATGTAGATATCCATATCCCATTCATCAATCCTAATCTTATCTAATCCCCCCGCTATGGCTTTCTGCCAGTGCTGAGCTATCTTTTCTATTGCTTTACTCATCTTGTTCTCCTTCTGTTTGTCGCCCCGATCGCCGGTTTAACAATACCTCTTCCTTTTGTTTGTTTACTGTAGTTGTTTTCTAACTTACCGATGTAAGGCACACGGTTAGATACCGAAACCCTTTCTCCGGATTGTGTTTTAGTCCAACCCCTTCTTGCCCTACCACCATTCTTCGGTGCTATAGGTGTGGCCGCTCTCGCTTCTTCTAGTAAGGCGTTGCCTACTTTGTTAAGCTCTGCTCTTAGTTCACGCCTGATAGCATTCACAACGGTTCGGGCTGAAGGGATTAGACTAGTTTTAAACATTACAATGGTGTTCTTGTCAGTGCTCCACTTCCTTGGAACGTGATTGACGCTTCTACCATTCCATCGAAATTAGATGAAATAGAGTGTCCTGTTATGATCACGTTACCTGAAAGTTTGATACCTTGGCCTGTTCCAGACGGATACAAGTTGATTGTGTTTGTAGTGTCTGATCCAATTGCGTTAAAGATATCAGTCTGTGCTGTGTTATCATCTCTGAAATAAACATCAGCTGATCCACTGAATTGTGATAGTCCCGCTTTGTAGGTCCTATCAACGCTTCCCATAGATGTATCTTCAATTGTTTGTGTTTCCTGGTCAATTGTGAAAGATCTCACGGAAGCGACCGTTGATTGTGATGATTCAGTTCCGAACTCTACGGTTCCTGATTCACCTGTATATGTGCTGTCATTGATAGCCATATGTTAGTCTCCTTCTTTATCAAGATCTTTCGGACCCAAAAGATCGTCGTTGTTGATTGTTGCTTCGATCACATCTACTTCCCCTATGCTAACCTTGTTTTTAGCTGTGGGTTTTATGTTAGTTTTAATCGTCGCTGTTTCAGGATTTAAGGTCCATCCTGCTTCCTTGGCCGCCTTGATATCTCTATTATGGACGACTTTAGAAATTTTGTCTTTATACATCATCGATGACATTATAATACTCCTTTTTTGTATCTGTATGTTACATCCACGCTGATCACAACTTCACCTAACGGTAGCTCTCGTTCAATTACTTCTATGTTAGATACTGTAGTGGTTACATTATGGATGTTGTTTGCTGACGTTGTGATATTCCTACCACGATCTGTTTCTAGCATTTCTTCAACACGTTCAACCAGTTCGTTCCGTAACGTGTCTACTTCGGTGCCCCTTACGTAGCAACGTAGGTTATATGTGATAGTGCCTTCCCTTAGGTCTGTGCTGATGTCTTCCCTAGTTTCGCCGGCCGTAGTCACTAGGATTGCGGGGAATTGTGTTATCGCTAGTTTCTGGACATCGAAGAATACCCTGCTCACTGACCCCACGGCAGGATCCGTCATATTCTGAAGTTGCTTTACTAGGTTTATTGCTATATTTTCTCTGGCTGACATTACCTTATCAATCTGTTATGATGGAAGGTCTGTCTTTCGTGATCTGAAATTGTGCCTGATGAATCAATATCGTAGGATATACCTTGCCTCAATATTAGATCGAACTCAATCTCGAATTGTTCTTTGTAGTATTTCATCTTCTCCATAAACACATCGCCGTTCGGGTCGAATGTGCTCAACCTTGAATAGATGTAGTGTCCTAGGACGTGGAATACTGCGGCCCTCGTGAATTCTGACGCAACAAGTTTGCTTGGCGATAATCTATCTTCCGTCCCTTGGACTATAGAAATGTCGTAACGATTGTGCTCCACGGTCTTCCACCATCTTATATTCAATAGTCTGATGATGTCGTCATATGATTTCTGATGAAGATCACTGAAGTCTTGGATTCCGTAATTATGGATGTCCGGTTCGTATTCTTTGATGTTGTCGTCTGTCGCGAATTGAGCCATAAAGGTCCTTCCTTATGTTTTTTGCTGGGTCCTTCCCAACATTTTTATTTATCGGATACAAAAAAGGCCCAGTAAGGGGAAACGAACTGGGCCTTATTGTTGAGTGGAGGGGTGTTACGTTCGTCTATTACTAGGCGATCGCTTTACTTCCTTTCACTCTAACTGCGTAGTTCGCTTTAAGAACTGCGTTACCTCTAGCAGTTGAAATCACATATTCAGTTAGCAATTTACTTGCGTCCCTTTGTGTTTCAATTGAAATAGGTCTTTTTAACACGTGTCCAAAAGCCATTGGTGAAAACACACAACCTTGTGCGTCTGTGGCTACTGAATCCTCTACCACAGATGTTGATTGGAAAATCTTCACGTTGTATAATCTGCCAACATAAGCTGAAGAGCTTAATAAAGCGTTACCTACGTTAGATAAAGCACCACCGTTAGATGATGAAAAACCATTCGTAGTTAATACTTTAGCAATGTTATACGCTTGTCCCGGATGTAACACACACACGTAATCGCCATCGGCGTCAGTTGGTGCGTTCTGGTTTCTAAGCGAATACACGGCTTGTAACAGTAACTCAGGTGTGATCGGTGATGCGTTGTCTCCAACGTCACTAGCGATGTTTGCTTCAGTGAAAAGACCGAACGCATCTACGTCGATTTTTTCCGCTATAGCATTTCCCAAGATAACCCCAACGTCACTTGCCATATTTCTTGCTGTAGAAGCAGATAATAGGTCAGTCACGTCTAGTCTAGCCGCGATGTTTGCCGCTGTGATTGTGACGTTATCAAGACCACTTGTGTTGGCCCCTGCTACGTCTGTTGATCCGTCTGTAACTGCTGAAGCAGTGATAGATGGATATACTGGGATTTGTGCTGTCAGACCAGGTGTTCCTGATAAGTCATACACGGTGAAGATACCACCCGCGATAGATTTTTCTTGCGCGGTGAAGATTGCTTCATTTAAGACATTCGTTAATAAACTAGTGTCTGTTGATTCGAATACAGTTGCTACTGCCATAGGAATCTCCTTTTTTGAGTTGTTAAGTTAATGATAGACCTATATGTTATTAGCACCAGGTAAAATCTGGCTCCTAATTTTCTTATAGATCGCCCTATCCTCTGCTTTGTTAAGGTCGAGTTTAGATACATCAACTGGTGGTGCTCCGTCGGGAGATGTGTTCGATTTGCTACCTGAGCCTGCCGGTCCTGCTGACATCATATGGGGATTAGCATTTAGCCATTCCTTAACTGCCAACTCTACGTCAAGCGGTGTTCCGGTTTCGGTGTATCTAGTATTTCCTGTTACAGGATCTACCACTTCTACCTGGCCGGTCTCTGACATCTTGACCTGTTCTCTCACAAGTTTTACAACCTGTTCTGGATTCACTGCCTTGTGTTTGCTTGCCGCATTCAACAAAGCACCGTCCACTTTGATCTTGGTCAATTCATCAGTCAAGGTCGATATCTTAGCTTGGGCCTTTTCAGCCGTTTCTTTGAGTATCTTCTCGAACTCACCTTTCCTCTTTTGCTCCTCAAGTTTTATCTGTTCTTCCTTTTCTAGCAAAGATTTATAGTGCTCAACATCTACTGAAGAGTATTTTTTTGCCACCGTCTCCTCGCCTTTTAAACGGGCGGATTTCATTGCGGCATTAAATTGCTCTTTTGTATAAACTGGTTGATCGTCAGTTGCCTGCGTTGTGTTGTTTTTCAAGTCTTCTTGAGCAGGTGCAGTCGTCTGTTCTGTATTGACTTCCAATGTTTGTTCACTCATCGCTGTGTTACTCCTTTTTTTTAACAAGGCCGGATTTGCCTCGATATTGTTATTTATAGGATGCTAATAGAACATATCGCTATCATCATCAAGACCCCAAGAGCGATAGTAATCAGTCTTCTGTAATCGTCGTTGGGCATCATTAAGTTTATTTAGGTCCTGTATGAATATGAGTGGTGTTTTCTGGAAACTGAATGACACACCCTTGTGTAGACCGTTGTTGTCAGGGTGGTCATACATTATGGCAAACTCGGGATTCTGTTGGTGTGCCCGCTTACACAGGTTTGATAGTTTGCGTTCTGTTATCTCGTGAGTGAAATAAAGGATGACAATGTCCAGATTAAGGCTGTTAAAAAGATCACAACACAGATCAATCTGATCCAGCACATCTTCTTTCGCCATTGAGATCTGTATCTTGCGATCCTCAAGTGTTCTTTTCGCAAACGGACAGATTGCCGCTCCACTCGCCTTATGAGTTTTAGCAACAACCTGTCTGATCCACTTCTCAATGTCTTTACTTCCTACGGCCACTTGGTTTCTTAGGCTTTCGTTTGCCAGACATTGGTTTTCTTCTACCTGATCCTCTTGGCATCTTAGGTCCTCCTAATCTATTGGTTAGTAATGATTTTGCTTGACTGCTTATTGCCATTGATTGGCTCCTTCCCTTCGTTCTTGCTTGGTGCGTATAATTCTAGTAATTCTATTCCCCTATGGTGTGCTACCTTTTTAAGATTTATCAATGCTTTACGGGCACGTGCCGCGTATCTACCTGAAGGATGTTTTACCAGTTTCTGGAAATTTTTATGGTATTCTTCGAATAGTAGGTATAATTGCTTGTGCCTGGCGGTGTCTACGCCGGGTCTGTATATCCTTGCCGTGGTCATAATTTATAATGTCCGTTTACGCTATCCGCCATCTGCTGATACATCGTGGCCATATCACGTTCTTGTCTGTAAGGACTCTTAAGATGTGAATCCTTTATCTTTTCGAACAACTCATACTTGTCTGTGAATTCCGTGTCCTGTAGGTCGAACGTGGTAGCACCTTTGTCGAAATCCATTATGTGTTCTCCGCTTGTAGGTTGTATTGTGCGGCATCCCACACGCTGAACTGATCATCGGCTAGTGTGGTGAATCCCTTGTCCCTGTCTAGGTATTTGTAATCTAATTGTTCTATGTCGAATTGTGCCAACCAAGTGAACACGTCCTTTATCCTGAAGTCCTTACAACTGTAAACGTCTAGTTGTATCACACCGGTCTCTGACCAAGAATGGAATGTTATCGAACTGGTTGTGATGATGGCCGTTGAACTCCAACCAAGGTTGCCCTTGTCAAGGCAGTAGGCCGAGTGTGGGCCCGATAGGATCTCCATATCTATGTGTTTTATAAGATTCTGTATCTCGGCGTCCATACGTCCTCGAGTAAAATCGTGGAGCGGTGGTGAATTTACTTCGGCCCTAACCAGTAGGTGTTTGTGTTGGAGATGCGGTTTCATTGTTTGAATTTAATAACTCTTGTTTAGCCGCGGTTATATCTGCTTGACTAATTTCTGAATGTATCTGTAGGATCTGCTGATCCGTGTAACCTTGCATAATCATCTCTTTTATGTGTGCTGACCTGTCCGCAGGAGTGGTGACTGGATGTTGTGATTCCGTATCTAGGACTTGTTGTAAGTCATCTTCATCGTTAATCAAGTTTTCTAAGATTTTTTTATCTATGGTCTGCCTCACCCTGATATCCGTCGGATTGGTATCGGCGGCTTTTTTCAATAGGTCCATCTCGTATGCTCTATCCCTTATGTTAAACACATTAGGATATTTTATTTCTCCATCCCAGGCCTGTCCTAACCAAAGTCCGAATAATCTGAATAGCTGTTCTTCCGCAAGTGCTAAATTCTGACTTTTTTCGATCAGCTTGGTGTCTAGCTGTAACATCTCTGTCTGAAGTGCGATTCCACTCATAGACCTAGACTCTATCGCTCTTACCGATCCCATATGAGCCATCCTGTCGATGGCTTTAACTTTGTTTTCAATTGAATTCAATATCATATCGATCGACTGGCCAGAAGGTTGTAACAGCGATGGCCTTAGTCCTGGATCTAGGTCATTGCTCATATTGATTATGGCACCAGCCCCGGCTGATGCTTCCGTGTCTATGGTTTTAACTAGACTTGGGTGTCCTGATAATCTTATTGTTTGCTCGATCTCTGAAAGTTCGTTGTAGATGCTGTTTTGTAGGTCTGCGATATCACCTATGTCTGACACGCCTATACCCCTAACCGGTGATCTCTGTGCGTATACAAACACAGCAGGTATCTTGCCTAGCGTGTTATCTATTTCTTCAACTACTTCTAGTGTCTTGGCCTTGTCTGGTGTATATTTTTCTACGTAGATCTTGTCCTTGGTGAACGTCCTTATGTAGTATTGTGTTTCTAGACCGTAAGCCCTTTGTTCCCTTTCGAATAATCTAAGGAAACTTAATTCGTAATATCCTGATTCTAATCTTTTAAATTCCCAGTCTAGTATGTTTTCCGCCGTGAAAAGACTAGCATACGGCCTCACCCCTTGTGCTAACTCCTCTGCTCTTGTGCCTAGGTTGATCGATGGCTTGTCAAGTAGTATAAGGCAATGGCCGTATATGCTTGATTGTATGTTCACATCCCTCATAAATGAATTCCAACTACGGCCTTCTAGGTCTGCGTCTTTAAGGAACTGGTCTAGTTCCGGGGTGTTTTCGATGTTGCCAAAATTCCTTTTAGGTGGATTTCTAAATAAGAATGAGTTGTAAATGTGTATAATAGATTTGCAATGATTATCTAATGGGGTAGTCGCGATCCTCTGTAGGTATTCGCTGTTGTTCTCCATCACATACTTGGTAAGGTAGTTGCCTAATCTATATTGTGCTCCGCCACTGTAAGATCTTTGTAGGAACTGCCAACGATGGTAGTAAGTGCCGTATTCTTCGTGTAACGGAACTCCTTGTAAAACTGGTCCTCCAGTTTTAGGATCTTGGTTGATTAAATTAGTATCTGCCATATTCGTTGCCCGTCCTTAGGTTAAATCTCTGTTGTGGTTGTGGTTCGAAATTCTTTGTGATAGGATATAGGTATGATATTTTGTATGATAAAGCATCTGTTAAGTGATCCCATCCTTCGTTTTTTGTTGGAACGCTCGTGCCTTCCTTATAAGTGTGTTTTGCTAAACTATTTATTAGGTTTCTACACTTGGGCGATATGAACACACCCCGCTCATTGTTAGCGTTACACATCTTACTGTTTGCTGAATTCACCCTGTCCCTGATACTCATATGCCTAGATGGCATCTTAAGGACAAAACCCGCATTCTGAAGTATAGATGCGTCTGTCCTCCTTGCGGCACTCGTCCTACGTTGTCTAGCCGCTGGATCTGGATATGCTACTATTTTCTTACCTTTATATCTATTGTGTATTTCTTCTACTAACTCGTCCGTGTTAGAACTCCATATCTGTATCTCGTCGAACACATACATCTTTCCATCCATTATATAACTTATGGTGGCTGTCATTGGATCTAGGTTGAAGTCAATGCCTATGTGATATGTGTTGATATCATCAGGCACTTCTATGTGTTTAACACTATCCGTCATACTGAAGCCGGTCCAAACTCGACCAGAGTAAACTTCCCACGTTGCTTCGTATTCTTGACGGAATGTAGGTGCGTCTAGATCTCGCCTAGCCCACTCTATCTCCTCCTCGCTCACCCATCCACCATCTAGTGTTGTGAATTGATATGAGCTCCAACTATCGTTCGTGGTGTCCTGCCCCTGTTGGTAAAGATCATAGAACCAGTTCATTCCTTTAGGTGTTCCAAAAAATAGTGCTTTACCACCTGTGTCTGACAGCGTGGGTCTAAGGACTTCCGTCCAGGCCGCTTGATCTATGTCTGCGCATTCATCCATTATCAATAAATTTAATCCAATCCCCCTTAGTGATTGGGGATTATCTGCTCCCCTTAAACATATCCTACTATTATTTTTCAAGTATAAAGTTAATTCTGCTTCGTTTATTTTACGGATCCATCTAAGGTCTGTCAAGATATTTTTTATCTGGACCCAAGCTATCTGCTTACTCATCCTGTAGGATGGGCTGACATAGAAACAAAGTTGGTTAGGTATCCTGGCGTGATAGGCCAGCTGGTGTAGTGCTAGGTGAGTTTTTCCAAAACGTCGGCCACTCACAAGAACGCGGAATCTAGATTTATCGTCAGCGACCATCTGCTGTTTGTCAGATAATTTCATTACTATTAATTATAATGTAGTGTTATAGGAAGGGTGTTATTCGGTTGGCCAAGGTAACGGCTCGTTGTTGTCGCCATCGCCTGGATTTTCTTTCTGGTCAAGATACACCTTGCCAAGGAATATGAGCATCCGCACGTCACCGTCCATTACCGCTTTTTCATACTGCTTTCTACGTAGACCTTTCTTGCCAGTAGATCTACCTTTTTCTATTATGTCAGTATATCTTTTCTTAAGGTCCGTTACTGTGGTGTCCATTATCATCGCTATTTCTTCATAGCTACACATAATGGTCGCTAGACGTTCTATCATTTCTATGTCTAGTTTCGTTTTCTTTTTCTGTATCCTTGCCATTACAGTAATTTCTCCTCGACCTTTATCCTGAATGACCTTGCGTCGGTATCTCCTTGGCTTGTCACAATTGTGGTCTTGACCGTGTATATGTTGCCGGCTGTGCCGCCTTCTAGCCTGATATTGACCAGCACCCCACCGGTGATGTATACATCAGTGGCCATATTAGTCGGGAAGGCTAACGGTGCTGAGTCTCCCGATACCGTAGATATAGTTGTGGAGGCACTGCTTATGGTGTCTCCGCTGTTTAGATAATCTGTGAAATCTAAACCGTATTGGATGTTGCTGTCCGGATCCTTCGCGATGTATAGCGAAGTGTTGTCACGTTTATAACCTGTTAAGTTCGCCATTATGCTTCTGCCCTCACTCTTGGTATTGAATATCTGTTGCTGAAAGGTGGTCTCACTAGTTTTAATTTCCTTGTTTCTTCTGGAACTAGGTGTGTCCTAGTTTCTGTTGCGATAATATTTACTCTATTTTCCTGATCTACTTTAGTTTGTCTATTCTCGTTTGTTACTACAGCGGTCCTGTTTTCTTTTTCAACCGTGTATATGTTGTAAGGATCGGCACTGAAGAATAATCTTGCTACCAATATCGATGTTCCAAACGCTTGTAAATTTTCCGTAGCACTAGGTTTAAATCTAGGGTTGATCTCGACCTGTGCTTGTGCTGTGTATGTTTGTGGTGTAGGACCTGGTTTAAATGTCGGTGTTACGGATATGGTGAATGCCGTGTCAACATCTGATAATATGTCTGTGGTAGCGTTGGCGGTCAATACCGTGTTGAACGCACCGGAGATAGTGATAGGTTCTACTACGTCAATTATGTTTCCTATCAAGCTAGGAGTGAACGCACCGCCTATGTCTACTGTTACAAAGAATTGCCCTACTGCTGTGAAGTCTGTGGTGAAAGCGGAAGTCAGCTCTAGTGGATCTAGGGCTTCGTTTATTCCAACATCTTCATCTAGCGTGAACGTGTTGTTGTAAGTAACGATATCGCCGTGTTTGAAAGCGGTCGTTAGTGTCATCGATGATGCTATAGGAAGTATGAAATCACGTTCCCAAACATCATATGGCCAGTTGTCCCAACTCTGTTCATTACCAGTCCAGGTCTCCGTAGGCCAGTTATCCCAGTCGTTGTTCTCTAGGAACTGCCAGGTGTATTCACCCTCGGCGTTGACGTAGTCGGTTTGAACATATCCCAGTTCGAAATATGTGTTTAGGTTAAATGTCTCCCAGCTGTATTCACCAAGGATGTTGTATATCATTCCCGCGGTGGCTGTAGATGTGAACAACGCTGAAGCATCTGCTTCAGCCCCCGGTTTAAATGTTGGTGTTAAATTTACTGAACTAACCGCCGTAAACGATTGTGGTGGTAATAGCACTAGGTTATCAGTTGATGCGATGAATACTGTTGACGTTAATAAATTTTCCGTGGTGCTTACTTTGAAACTAGGTGTGACACTCAATGAGCTAGATACGGTCGCCGTGGCTGACGCGAATTTCTTGTTGATGCTGACTTCTGTTATGGTAGCCTGTGCTGTTAGGTCAGCCTCTGCTAACCTACGCATCGCCGAATCTTCAGCTAGTATGAAAGCCGTGCCACTGATAGGATTAACATCACCGTCAATGCCGTCTATCGTGTGGTTGTTGGCCTCCCAGGTCCTTACCAGTGTGCCCGTGTGTGATATCCTGTGCTGGAACGTCTCACTGCTGTTGGAGTGGAACGCCACAGCGATATTGACCTTGGAAAGGTTGTTGCCCGTGGTCAGTTGGTTCCGGTTGGCGGTGGTCATTGTTATGGCACTGCCGGTCTTCTGTAGTGTCCGGGACGCGAATGTGAATGTGCTAGGCAGACCTTTGTTACCGTCATACACTACACTATTGACATTGTTGTAGGTCTGTTTCCAACTGCTGTTGCTGATATATAGGCCGTCTAATCTCTCGGTGTAATAGATGCTCTCGGAATCATATCTGTGTCCACGTGGACCTGATATGGTCATCACCGCACTGCCGGTGAATGTGGCCTTACACTGGCTCGCCGGTATGCCCTGATTTGTGATCAAGATCGGATCATCATCACGCTCTTTGAGTCCGATCACACTCTGCTGTGATTCTGGGCTGTAGTTGGGTGGAGAAAATAGCTGGTGTAAAGTTACTTCATTGTAACCCGTATTGCTGGTGTCCCAGGCCTTACGATTGTTGCTGTTGCTGGAACCTGGCCTGCTGGTGTTGGTCTGTTGTAGTCCGACCTGCAGGGTGTAACTGGTGTCAGTAGTGGTATATCTATTGACCCTGGTTGTGCTCACCGGAGGTTACCTCCTTGTGTTACGCTAGACTTATTGACAAATTGCCGCTAGAAATGGTAAATTGATCTCCGGCACTCACAGTTTTTGAAACTGACAATGCGCCGTAAAAAAGAACAGATCCCGCTGTCTGCGAATCCATTATGGCCAAGTGTGTTACCACGTTACCAGTAGAACCGTTTGTTTCATAGTCTGCTGTGGCCACTGGGAATGACACGGTAGCGTTAGATGAAATTGTTCCATCTGTTACCGCACCCGCATCCGCGAATGTCACAGATTGTCTTTGATAGGCACCGTTGCTTACTTCGTAGTAGCCCCAGTTTCCTACGCCTGATGTTGAATTAGTTCCTGACTCAAGTGCGTCGGTGGCCGCCGTGCCTGTTGAGTTCGCAAACAAAGCCACGTAGACCGTTGATGGTGCGCTGTAGGCTCTAGCCCCACCGCCTCCTAGAACATGGTCCAATAGCTCATTCTCGAGTGTATTTGATGCTGCTGACATAATTTTTGTCTCCTTTGTAAATTTACAATGTTATTTATTTGTTAGGGCTTTAACAGTCTTACCTTGTTATTGTTGTATAATAGGATAGCCCTGTCGTCACCCCATCTTGCTATCCTAATCTTCTCTACGTCCCAAGCACTGCCATTGCTTATCCTGAAAACCTCTGATAGTGTGTTTGTTGATAGGACGTATTTCATCACCACTACTGCGCTGATACCAACTTGGACGAAAGTGGCTAAGAACACGTCATTGTTCGCTCCCACGAAACAGCCTTGGAAACTTGTGTCTGAGTTTGTTCCTGCTGTAAGACTCATTATGTTTGATCTGCTCCAGCTGGTATCACCTGCCTTGTAGGCGTGAACCCTCACCTTGGCTGTGTTGCCTGATCCTCCACCCCTTTCCCAGAACAGCGATGTGTCGTTGAAATCCGTCGTGTAGAATGCCGGGTTAGAACTTCTGGACTGTTGGAAGTAGTTGTCGGCCGGTTCTAAATCGACGTCGCTGGTTGGTGTGCCTGACAACGCCGTGGTGCTTAAATTTTGATTGCCCGTGACTCCATAATTGAATTTGACTGCTCTGACTTGACTCCCATCATTGTTGCTTGCCGGGTCCGCCAGTCCTAACATCGTGTTCGCGTCTATGAAACCTGGGAAGTGTCCTTTCGTGTAATGGTAATCAACATTCTGTCCCCAACTGACGTCAGCACCCACACTGATGGAACTGCTGTTGCCGTTTTCCGTGAGTGTGAATTTGTATCCTTCGTTCTCGCCATCTGATAGGGTTACGAAAACATTGGTCCCGGGCTGTCTATATACGAAGTGATTTTGATCATCGCCACCCACTCTGCCGGCGTTGAATGCCGTGTGTGCCGTCACCGTGTCTCCTGATATTGAAAGTATCTGTGTGTCATTGGTGGTCGCCGGACCAAATGATGCCAGTATGTTGCCACCGTTGGTCTGTGTTAGTAATCCTCTCTCATCGGTGTATGTGCTAACGCCCGTGTTTAAACCGGTCGCGTTGCCGGGGGATGTCACTGTGTCGTTGCTGTTCTTCAGCACGTGGTAGTTGATATATCTTGTTCCGCCCGTGGCGTTTATGGAGGCCGTGACCCCGTGTGTGTCGCTGAACGCACAGAAACCCAACCACTGTTGGACGACGTTAGACCCGCCCACCAGCGTGTCCATGTCGTATGTCGAATCGTTTGAACCATCATATTCTAGGAATGAATTGCTAGATGCTGATGATCCTGCCCCTGTTCCAAATATGCTGTTTGCGAATCCTATTGGCATTGTGCTCCTACGCGAATGCTTTTGCTATGTTGGCTATCTTGTTGGTGCCATCATTGAATATGGTCACAACGTCTATGGCGTTGGCGTCTGTTGAAAGTGTTGGTGTGCCTCCCGCGAATTTCGTAGAAGTGAACGCACCAGTCCTTGAACCCGTGCCATCCTGTGTGATGATTATGGTCACCGTGCCACCTGTTGGTAGGTTTGATATTGTGAATGTGGTGCTGTGTGCTAGCGTCACCGTGTGGACACTCGCAACCGCGGCGTCTACAGAAATCGCTGTGCTTGACGTCAGTGAGTTTATGTCTTCCTTGTAGTTCTTGTTGAACCTGACCGTGTCGTCTAGGTCTATGGTATCACCTGAACTGGCTAGGGTTGAATTGGTTATAGTTATGTCACCTAGGCTTGGTATGGTTGGTGTGCCAGTTAATGACCCATATGCCCCATCGAATGCGTCTGTGATTCCATAGCCCGCTATAGTGGTTGGAGTTGATGTAAGATCACCAAACGCCACTGAAGTTACATAACTTGACAAGTCTGGACCAGTGATGGTCAATGTGTCACCTGATACCGCTGTGGTGATGCCAGTGGCACCCGCTATCTTGAATGTTTCTCCTGGATTTACCGCCGTGCCTGTTGAGTCATCTCCAACGAATGTTGTGGCCGCTGTCGCTGAACCTGTTGCGTCGGTGTCTAGCTCGAATCTTGCATTTGAATTGTTGTATTTTAAGATCTGCCCGTCGGTAGGAGAATCTATGTTGAACATATCAATTATTGCATTTACATTGTCAATGTTCTGTTTCGCGTCGCTCCTGAATAATCTTGGGCTATCCGTTCCTGAATCGCAGTTTGCTGTTGATGCTTTTGTTCCTATAGGCCAAGTTGCCATTGTGTGCGTCTCCTTTAGTGTTATTTAATTAGATCATTTATCATTAGGCAGTATAAGTCCCTGATGCTGTAAATTGTAAAATAGTATCTGTGCCATCTGTGGTCACCGTTGGTGATCCTGTGGTCGTTCCTGAATAACTGCTCGTGGGCATCCTCAATATGACTATGCCAGAGCCACCTGCTCCTGGTATCCTGGTTTCTGTTCCTGTTCTGTATGCCCCGCCAAGATAAACTCCGCCGCCACCGCCTCCAGTGTTGGCCGTTCCTGCGGTTCCTGGGGTTCCACGTGCGCCAGTGTGAGCCGCTCCGCCACCCCCAACTCCACCTGGGCCTCCGTAGTTTTCTAGGGATGATCCACCACTGCCGCCACCGCCACCAGCCCTTGCCACTGATGTGCCCGTGATGGACGAATATAATCCTGGTCCACCTGCCGCTCCTTGTTCCTGCGTCCGTTCTGGTGCCTCTCCGCCTGCTCCACCACCGCCACCTGATCCAAAATAATCTGTGTAGGTAGTGCTTAAGGGACTGCCACCGTAGCCTTGGTTGGGCGTGCCTGCCGCACCATCTCGTTCGTGACTACTGCCACCACCACTGCCTCCTGACTTGCCACGTCGCGAATGAAGTCGCTTTACTTCTATGGTGTTGATTAAGCCCGTTGGTGAACTTCCAGCCCCGCCACCCCCATAAGAAACTATGCTGTAGATGTCCTGTCCAACTATTGAAGATCTTTCGCCATTGACTCCATAGAAAGTGGAGTTATTGTAATTTGAATGGACGCCGCCTGCCCCCACGGTTATTGTGTAGGTGACCCCAGGTGTGAATGTCAATGATGATTCTGATGATGCTCCGCCACCAGATGTCTCTGAATTGTAGGAACAACGGTATCCGCCTGCTCCACCGCCACCACCATTGTTGCTATCACCTGATCCACCACCGCCAATGACCAAGAAATCCACGGAGTAGGAACCCGCCCCTGCGGGGGATGGTTTCCAACGCGGTTTCGTGATGCCGTTGTGTTTTGCTGATCCTATTCCCATAGTTGTCTATTGGTAGTCTGATGCCAGTGATGCCCAGTATGTGGTGCCATCATAGGTAATTGTTAAAATATCCACTGCGTTTGACGCCGCGGTCAGTGTTTTGTTACCACCCGCGAACTTCATCGTTGAAGTCAATGAGTGTGATCCAGATGCTGGTTGTGTGATGATCAACGTGATGGTCTGTCCAGCCTCCGCATTGGCGAAACCATTGATGGTTATGTCATCTGTCAA